>ENA-UPTB01000022-UPTB01000022.1-human-gut-metagenome-genome-assembly--contig:-NODE-22-length-144322-cov-6.213359_pt1 | contig 144322 bp, 132 predicted proteins | sample MGYA00250046_ERZ773369 | MGnify/ENA primary metagenome ERZ773369 (study PRJEB29103, sample SAMN06111938) | human gut metagenome | biome: human gut; feature: ankylosing spondylitis patient; material... | reverse complement strand
ATTTATTAAATCAATATTTTGGAAATGTTATAAAAAAGGTAAAAAAGAATGATATAAAGATAGATTCATTAAAATTAGATGATGAAAACTATATAGATAAAATAGAATTGGGGAAAATTGATAAAACATATACAGATGACGAGGTTAAAAACGAATTATTAAAATTTTATAGAGAATGTTATGATAATAAAGAAAAATCCCTTAATAAAATAGTTGATGATTTTAACAAAAAATTTGTTGATGATTTTAAAATTGAATTTATAAATGAAAAAATACAAAACATTAATGAGCAAATAGATAATTTGAAGGCAAGTAAAGAATTATATGAAATTATATTAAAATTAGAAACTGAGGAAGACGAATATCTAAGAGGAATATTAGATGGAAAAAGAATAAACATAAAAGAAGTAAAAACATGGATTACAAATGGAGATAATTTTCATAAGGAAATTGAGTTTAATAGTTGCCTATATTGTAAAAATGAAATAAGTAAAGATTTAAAAGAAAAAAAGTCCACATTAGCCAAGAATAAATATTTATTATATTTAAAAGAGTATGCAAAACAAATAAATGAATTAATAGCAGATTTAGACAATTTAGAATATGAATATAATAATTTAATAGAAAAAAATGTATATGAAACTGTTAAAAGAGAAAAGGAAGAACAATATTTTAGAATTTTAATTAAAAAGAAAAATGCCTTTAAGTTAAAATATCAAAAGGAAATAGAAGAAAAAAAATACTCTTATAATGCTATAAAACAATTAAATGATTTTATTAACTTGTTAGAAAAAGCAACAAATTATTTGAAAATAAAAATTCAAGAAGAGAAAAAAGAAAAAACACAATTATTTAAAGCATATCAATTATATTTATCATCAGATAAGTTTATTAAAGAAATAAAAAACTTATTAATAAGGCATCAATTAATAATTGATGAAAAGAAATGTAAGGATAAAATACAAAATGATACTCAAGATTATATAAGTAAGATTAAGGATTATATAAAAGAATTTGAAGACATCTACGAACCAAGATTTGAATTAGTAATTAATTCAAGTTTAAGCAGGGCAGATAACGCGGAAACTACAATAGAAATAACTTCAAATGAAACTAATTTTTTAAATAATATTAGTGAAGGTGAAAAAAATATATTAGCACTAATAATTTTCTTTAGCTATGTAAAAAATGTTTTGTCATCATTAAAAGAAAATGAACAAATTGTATTAATTCTTGATGATCCTGTAAATAGTAATGATTGGGGAAATTTTTTTAAATTTCAAGCAATAATTGAAGATTATTTTTATAAAGATATAATAGAAGATAAGAAAATTTCAAATGTGATTTTATTATCTCATAATATAGACTATGCAGTAATTCAGTTAGAAAATGATAAATACGAAAAGCATTTTGAATTTATAAGGTTATTTTCTGATAAAGCTATAAAAATTGATACTAATTTTATATTTATGGATGATATAAAACTAGGAAGTAAATTAATACATGATTTATATACAAGTATAGAGTGTGTTGAAGATAATGGTTATATTGAAAAACACAAATTATATAGAGTAGCAATTTATATGAGAAAATTTTTAGAAAGTTTTTTAAATCGAACTATATCTATAGCAGATCCTAATTTAGCACCAAATAAAAATGAAAGTATTAAATTTTTAAAAGATAATATAGATTCAACTAATATAGATAATTTATTAAGTGTATCAACTACAATCCTGAAGGACAATGGTAGAGGAATCTATAGTGCAAATCAATATATGAATTGTTTAACATTAGCATTACAGGATATAATTGCAAATTCAAATTTATTTTTACAGGATTCTAGATTAAAACTATTATTAGATAAATTTACTGATGAAAAATATATTTTTTACATAAAAGATGAAGAAGAGCAAAATATTATTGGAAATACATTTGAAATAGAACCAAATGAAAGTTGTTATGATGAAGAATTAATAGATATTATGATAAAAGGACTAATAACTAATATTAAAGATAATCCAAGCGAAGAAAAAATAAAATATATAAGGACAAAAGCTAAAAATAATTATTTAAAGTATATGAGACATATAAATGATAATGTCGGCAGACCAGTATTAGCAGTCAATTCAGATAATATAATAGAAAGTAAAGGCGAGAATTAATCTCGCCTTTAAAGTGCAAAATTTGCACTTTAAGATATAATCATTTATCAAAACAACCCATAACTAACTGAGAACCATCCACAAACCCATTCCTATAATACTTTTCAGTAATATAAGTCAAATACCTCATAAAATCATCATAAAGAAGATCAAGTTGTTTCTCAACATAAGTTCTATTCTGCTTAGGAATATTCTTCAAAATATTCTCCCTAAAAAAATCAAATTTAAATTCGTTTTCCCTATCTTGTTTATCTGCATAACACAAATAAGTTTCTTCTCTAAAATCAAACCATTCTTTTAATATATCATCATCATTTACTTCTCTAAAATTTATCATAATAATTCTCCTAACATTTAATATTTTATAAAAGGGATTGGGACTTGTCCCATTGCATAGAATTTGAAAATACGAAAAATTCGTGTGAACAAATTCAGTGCTTGCTAGGACAAGAAATCCACTTTTTACAGATTTTATTTAACAATAAATTAACTCATTAAGTACAATTTCTTCAACTCTATTCTTAATATTATTCATACATCTAACCCACTCTAATTGGTTATTTTGTTTCAAGTTTTCGTCAACATTTTCTTTCTTAGCAAGTTCATTAATAATACTTTTTACTCTTTTATTTGCACTTTTATCAATCTCAATTAGGTGTTCTGGTAATGTAGCATTTAATATTAAATCAGTATATAAACCAAGTTTATTTTTCTTTAAATATTCTAATCTTAATCTACCATATAAACCAATATGATAATCAGAATTAGTCCCTTTTACAATTAAATCAGGAATTAAATAATCTCCTTCTTTGTGATAAGTTATTTTTTTCATAATCAAAAACCTCCAAAATAAATTTTCAGGTTTCCCATTTTGATTTCCAATATTTGCTAAAAATAATTGGGAAAAAGTTGGGGAAAAAATTCTCAAAAAAGCACAAAAAATCACACAAATGTTTGCTATGCCAAAAACCCCGAATGTGTTAAAATACCAGCCAAAACCTTTGATTTCACTAAAGTACAAGAAACGGGCATGTCGCTCTCATAACCCGAAGGTCATACCAAGAATTGAAAAACCATGTATTTTACGCTATTGTCATAGATAAAATATAAAGAAAAGCGTTAATATGTATTAAAATAATTAATACAAAGTGATATAATCAAAATGGAATAAAAATATATCTTGAATATTAAAATGTGTAGATAGATAAACTTAAATAATATTGAAATAACGAGGTGAATTATGAAAGTTTTAACTATAAAGCAACCATGGGCAACTTTAATTATGCAAGGAGATAAGCGATTTGAATTTAGAAGTTGGCAAACTAAATACAGGGGAGATTTGCTTATACATGCTGGTAAAGGAATTGATAAAGAAGCGGTAAAAAGATTAGCAAATTATTTGCCGAAAGAATTGCCACAAGGTAAAATTTTAGGAAAAGTAACATTAGTCGATTGTATAAAGATGACACATGAATTTAAAGAAAAATTATTAAAAGAAAATAGTGATATTTATACAAAAAGTTCTTTTCAAGAAAATTATGGCTGGCAATTAGAAGATGTGTATGTCTTTGATGAACCAATAGATGCAAAAGGTCATTTGAGCTTATGGGAGTACGACCTTGAAAACGAGAAATAATTCCCAGAGCATAAAGAAAGTTTAAAATCGAGAAGTCTCAAACAATTATTTAAATAAAAGAGGAGCATAATTATGGAGAATAAAATACAGCAATTTAAACAATTAGTAAACAAATGTGATAATATTGTATTCTTTGGTGGCGCAGGTGTGTCAACTGAAAGCGGAATTCCTGATTTTAGGAGTAAGGACGGTTTGTATAACCAGCAATATAAATATCCGCCTGAGACAATACTAAGTCATACGTTTTTTATGAATAAAACGGAAGAATTTTTTAAGTTTTATAAATTAAAGATGAACTCGTTAAAATATCAACCTAATATTACTCATATAAAACTTTCAGAGCTTGAAGCTAGAGGAAAGTTAAAGGCGGTAATAACGCAAAATATAGATGGTTTGCATCAAAAGGCTGGCTCTAAGGTTGTATATGAATTGCATGGTAGTGTACTACGAAATTATTGCATGAATTGCAATAAATTTTATGATGCTGAATATGTGTTTAACAGCAAGGGCATTCCAAGATGTAGCTGTGGAGGAATAATAAAGCCAGATGTAGTTTTGTATGAAGAGGGATTGGACGAGGAGACAATCGAAAATTCGATATATGCTATTCAAAAGGCTGATTTGTTAATTGTTGCTGGCACGTCACTTACTGTTCAACCTGCAAGTGGTTTAATAAACTTTTTTAGAGGCAGAAATCTTGTATTGATAAACAGGGATTCAACTCCTTATGATAATAAAGCAAATCTTGTTATAAATGATAGTTTAGGTAAAGTTTTCTCGAATTTATAAAGAATAAATTAAGAAACAACATAGGATAAATTATTTTAAACGTATAAAATGAATCAAAGGAGCAAATTATGAAGACTTTAGATGAATTGGTAGCAGATAAAATATTAGATTTAGTGCATTATGTACTATCAAAATTTATAAAACCAGATATGACTTTAAGCAAAGTAAATGAATTAGATATACAAGCAATCGAAAAATTAAAACAGCAATATGGAATTGAAGCAATAATTCTAGACGTAGATGATACATTGCGTAAAGAGATGAAGGATATTCCAAAGGTTAATAAGGAATGGATTGAAGACTTAAAAGACAAGATAAAAATTATGATTGTAAGCAATGGAGTAGACAAAGATATAGAAAAATATTTCAATAAAAATGGAATAGCTTACATAGGATTTGCGTGCAAACCGTTAAAGAAGAACTTTGTAAAGGCATGTGAAAAGATGAATGTAAATCCGGAGAGTGTACTAATGGTTGGCAATAGCTTGTTTGATGATATATATGGCGGAAAAAGAAATAAGATGAAGACTGCACTTGTAAAAGAAGTAGAAGATAATGAGAGATAAACTTTGAAGTGTACACCAAAAGTATCTAACTTTTTTGTGCACTTCACTTATTAAATAAAGTATATCTCTCATTTTTGTTTCAATTTAATTAGTTGATAACTATAATCAAATTTTATACATAGTAAGGGTTAGGTTTAAATAATAATGAAATGCAATCAACAAACCAGCCTATTCCAAAAAGCCCAAATGTGCATAAATATACTATTCCTAATAAAATCTTTCCTTCATAGAATTTATGTATTCCAAAGAAACCAAGAAATAAGCATAGAAGTAATGCAACCCATTTATTCTTGGCTCCACCATGATAACTAGCTTTGTTTCTATTCGTATTGTTATTAATATTCGAATTTGAATTGTTTATTATTACTTGAGGTTGCTCATTTTTTATTTGTTCAACTTGTCTTCCACAATGAGTGCAAATTATAGCGTCTTCTGGTATTTTTTCACCACAATATTTACAGTATTTTGTTTTTGTTTCAATTATTTCCATATCTTTTTCTCTTTAATTTATTTTCTTATTATAGTATAATATCATTTATATAAAAATGCTGTCGAATTGTGTCGAAGAGAAAAATATATTATAAAATCCACAAAATATTGATTAAATGTTTTTGATATGATATTATTATTTCCAATAATTACAATATAAAATTTACAGAAAATACAAATTGGGAGCACTAATGAATGTAGAAAGATATTTAGTTTTAATTAAACAAGAAGACAAGACTGCTGATGTTATACGATATGAATATCAAAGTGATCTGGTTAATGTTATTTTTAAGACATCGGATAAAATATATTCGTATGATAGAAACGATTTTAAATTTTATAAAGACCCAAAGGAAATTGATGTAGACCAATGTGATGTGTTTGTATTTGGTGGCCATACATTTAATATAGATATGTTTTTTGAATTTTCTGAGTACTATAAGATATTTTTTAAAGACAATACAACGAGGATTGTTCCACGACATCAAGTTAAATTGATGCCGAAGAGTGTAAATCACGTTATTTCTACGAATAAATTTGAATATTTTAAAGATATTTCTGAAATTGTTAGTATAAAAACCGAAAATGGAACTGCGATTCTTACGAATGAGTATAACAAGATAAATTGTATTGAAAGCGATACAGTGCTGTATAAGTATTTGAATCCGAGCGAAGGTATTACAAGAAATGTGGAAACTAAAAGAACAATTATATATCCATTTGGTTCAAATAGCTCACAATTTACAGCTGTAAGGGAGGCTATGGAAAATCAGGTTAGTATTATTGAAGGACCTCCTGGTACAGGTAAAACTCAGACTATTTTGAATATTATTGCAAATATTGTTAGAAGCGGAAAGACCGTTGCGGTTGTTTCTAATAATAATTCTGCAACGGAAAATGTATATGAGAAATTAAGAAAATATGATTTGGATTTTTTATGTGCGAGACTTGGAAAGAGCAGCAATAAAGCGGATTTTATTGAGAACCAAACTGGTATTTATCCAAATTTTAATATTGAGTTAGAGAATAGAAAAGAAGTAGAAGAGCAAATTGATGGCTTGAATAATGATATTATAAAAATTTTCTCATTACGAAATGAAGTGGCAATTTTAAAAGATGAACTTAGCCAAATACAGACAGAGCATGATTATTTTAACAGGCAAGAATATGAGGTTTTGAAAGATATGCCAAGAATAAGAAGCCTTGATAGGATATCTGCAAAACAGATTATGGATTTAAAGATTGAGTGCGAAGATTTAGAGGCAAGAGATGAACAAGTTAATTTATGGTTTAAAATAAGGTCAGCATTGTTTTTGGGAATAGGCAATCTAAGATTTTATAATAAGGATGTAAAATATTTAGTAAAAGTGTATAATAAATTGTTTTTTATTGTGAGGGAGCTTGAGATAAAAGAAAAAATTAATCTTTGCAATAGACAACTAAGAGTTTTAGATTATAAGGAAAAACTAAGCAATTTGACAGATTATTCTATGAAGATTCTTAAGGATTTTGTTAGAGTAAAGTATAAAGGCAAAATGCAAAGGCATATTTTTGAAATGGCAGATTTTACTATAAATCCAGAAAAATTCAATAGGGAATATCCAATAATTTTAAGTACTACTCACTCCATAAAGAATTGTTTTAAGTCGAATTACAAGTTTGATTATATTATAATGGATGAGGCTTCTCAAGTGGATTTGATAACCGGGGTGCTCGCAATGTCTGTGGCAAAAAATGCGGTTATTGTTGGTGATTTAAAACAGTTACCAAATGTTATTACGACTCAAGATGTGGCTAAAATTGAGAGACTGTCTAAGAAATATAATGTTGAAGATTGTTATAATTATTTGCAAAATAGCTTTTTATCTTCTGTAAGTAAAACTATAAAAGGTGCTCCAGATACAATGCTTAAGGAACATTATAGATGCCACCCTAAAATTATAGGGTTCTGCAATAAAAAGTTTTATGATAATCAACTTATAATTATGACAGAAGATAATGGAGAGAAAGATGTATTAAAAGCCTATGTTACTGTAGAAGGAAATCATGCTAGAGGTCATTATAATCAAAGGCAGATTGATGTTATAGAACAGGAAGTTTTACCTGAACTTGAAGAAAAAGTATCGTTTGAAGATATTGGAATAATTTCTCCATATAGAGAACAAAAGCAGAATTTGCATAAGTATATAGATAATATACAAGTTGATACTGTACATAAGTTTCAAGGAAGAGAGAAGGATGCAATAGTAATAACGACTGTTGACAATGAGATTAGTGAATTTGTTGATGATTCTAAAATGCTAAATGTTGCGATAACACGTGCTAAAAAGTACCTGAGAGTGGTTGTTTCGGATAATAAAGAAAATGAAGGAACTAATCTTGATGATTTGATAAAATATATTCAATATAATAATTTTGAGGTGAAAAAGAGTAAGATAAAATCTATATATGATTTATTATATAAGCAAAATATGGAGCAAAGGCTCAAATACTTAAAGGGGAAGAAAAGAATTTCTGAATATGATTCTGAGAATATTACATATAATTTTATCATGGATTTGATAAAAGAGAAGAATTTTAATAATCTTGATGTTGCTGTTCATGTTCCACTATCTGATGTGCTTGAGGAATTAGAAAAATTGACACCAGATGAATGGAAATTTGTAAACAAAACATGGACTCATATTGATTTTGTTATTTTTAATAAAATGGATAAGAAAACAGTGGTCGCAGTTGAAGTTGATGGATATTTTTATCATAAAGAAGGAACGATGCAAGAAAGAAGAGATAAAGTAAAGGATAAAATTCTAGAAAAGTACGAAATTCCGCTGGTTAGACTGGGAACAATGAAATCTGATGAAAGGAAAATGTTAGAACAGAATCTTGAAATGGTGTTTTCAAAAAGCAAAAATTAGAAAAAATATATATTTAGGAGGTATTATGTGTACAGCTACAACTTATAAAACTAAAGATTTTTATTTTGGACGTACGTTAGACTATGAGTTTTCATATGGAGATGAGATTACGATTACTCCACGAAATTTTAAGTTTAACTTTAGAAAAATGGGAGAGATGAATTCGCATTATGCTATTATTGGAATGGCTTATGTGATAGAAGATTACCCATTGTATTATGATGCAATAAATGAGAAAGGGCTTGGAATTGCAGGACTTAATTTTGTTGGAAACGCAGTCTATCATGATGAAAAAGAAGGGAAAAATAATGTAACTCAGTTTGAGTTTATTCCATGGATTCTTGGGCAGTGCTCATGTGTTGATGAAGCGAAAAAGCTTCTTCAAAATATGAATTTTTTGAATGAGCCTTTTAATGATAGGTTGCCACTTGCTCAATTGCATTGGATTATTGCTGATAGTAACAAAGCAATTACTGTGGAGTCTGTGACGGATGGAATAAAAATATATGATAATCCAGTCGGTGTGCTTACTAATAATCCACCGTTTGATAAGCAAATGTTTAATTTAAATAATTATATGCATTTGTCAAATAAATCACCAGAAAACACGTTTTCTTCTAAACTTGATTTAAAGAATTATAGCCGTGGAATGGGAGCGATTGGACTTCCAGGAGATTTATCTTCACAATCTAGGTTTGTTAGAACAGCATTTGTTAAGATGAATTCTGTTTCTGGAGATGGAGAATTAGAGAGTGTTAGCCAGTTTTTCCATATTCTTAATTCTGTTGACCAACAGAGAGGTTGTTGTGATTTAGGGGATAATAAATATGAGATAACTATTTATACATCATGTTGTAATGCGACAAAAGGGATTTATTATTATACAACTTATGATAATCACCAAATTACAGCTGTAAATATGAACAAAGAGAATTTGGAATGGAACAAGCTTATAAGGTATCCACTTATAAAAGAAGAACAGATTAAATTACAAAATTAGAACTTTTATAGAGAAGCATAGAGGTAGGATTGAAAATTTTTAGATTTGTTCTTAAGAATATACGGTGTATATTTCGCTATAGCGAAAACTACAACAAAATATGATAAATAAAACAAAAGAAAAAGAAGGCAAGTGCTAGTCGGCATTTGCTTTTTGCATATAAGACTAATGGTATATAGTGCTAATATAAATGCTGATTAATTTTATTATAAATGTATTGCAAATTTTCCATATAACTGGTAATATATTTAATGTAGTTATTGATTTATAAGGTAGGTTTTTCTATGATAATACTAGGTTATGATGTTAGAATATATTTTTTGCTGTTTATGATATATGCTGTAGCAGGTTGGATAATGGAAGTTACTTGCAAGCTTATTCAGTATAAAAGGTTTATAAATAGAGGATTTTTAATTGGACCTTATTGTCCGATTTATGGCTATGGAGCTCTTCTAATAACCTTTTTATTGGGAAGATATAAATATGATGCACTTGTGCTATTTGTTATGGCGATAGTCGTATGCGGAACTTTGGAATACTTGACCAGTTTAGTAATGGAAAAAATGTTTAAGGCAAGATGGTGGGATTATAGCCAAAGAAAGTTTAATTTAAATGGACGAGTTTGTTTAGGCACAATAATTCCTTTTGGAATTTTGGGATTAATGGTGACATATGTAACAAATCCATTCTTGCTAGGAAAACTAGAATTAATACCAGAGATGTGGTTAAATATTGTGTCTGGAATTTTGTTTGTAATTTATGCGTTTGATAATATTGTTTCTGGAGTTGTTATTAAAGCAATTAAAAAGGCTGATATTACTGCAAGTAAGGAAACTGATAATACAGAAGAGATTACTAAGAAGGTAAGGGAAATTTTACAAAGCAAGTCTGCATTACATAGAAGATTGGTCGATGCCTTCCCTAAATTGCAAGCTGTTAAGATAAAAATTAAAGACCAAACAGAGAAAATAAAGAAAGAAGCAATTAGACAAAAAGAAGAAATAGAAATAAAGGTTGAAGATACAACTAAGGCGATTGCTGAAAAAGTAAGCAATGTTAGTATAACTGGAAAAAAGAAAAAGCAAATTAAAGAAGAAAATGGAAAAGATAATAAAGGTGCTGAATAAAATCGGCATCTTTTTTGTGCCTATAAGTTTGCATTGCGAATAATTAAAATTGCATAAATTTTTCAATCTTGGAAAAAATAGTGTAATAAATGTTTTAGAAGGAGCGGGAGGAAAAAATTATGCAATCTTTTTGGGAAGAGGAGAGAAAAAATTATAAAGAATATGAGAGTATAAGAAATGATATGAGGGCCTCTGTTTGTGTTATTGGCGGAGGACTTACGGGTCTTACAACAGCGTATTATTTAAGTAAATATACTAATGTTGTTTTATTAGAAAGAGATAGAATTTGTAGTCACACGAGTGGCAGAAACACTGGAAAAGTTACTAGTCAGCATGGCGTTTTTTACAAATATTTAATAGATTCGCAGGGAAAAGAATTTGCAAAAAAATATTTAAAGGCAAATCAAAAGGCGATAGAAAATATTAGTGAAATAGTACAGAATGAAAAAATAGATTGTGATTTTAAGAGAGAAAAGGCATATGTTTTTACTGCAAAAGAAACAGAATTAGACAAATTGAAAAAAGAGCAGAGAGCAGTAGATAAACTAGAAAAAGATTTGTGCCAATATGTTAATAAAATAGAGCTACCAATGAAAATTGCAGGAGCGATTGAGTTTAGGAGTCAGGCAAAGCTTCACCCTGTAAAATATGGATATGGATTGCCAAAATGTATTGTGAATAATAATAGTAGAATATTCGAAAATTCACAAGTTACAGATATAAAAAAGTCAAATGGAAAGTATGAAATATATGTAGATGAAAATAAAGTTACGGCAGACTATGTGGTAATTGCTACAAGATATCCGTTTATAAAGATTCCGGGTTACTATTTTTTGAAGATGTATCAATCAACATCTTATGCAATAGTTGCTGATGTAAAAAGCGAATTGTTTGAAGGAATGTATATAAATTACGAAGTTCCAAATATGTCTTTTAGGGTAATCGAGGATAATGGAAAGAAATTACTATTAGCGGTTGGTTATGATTATAAAACCGGAACGGAAGAATTAAAAAATGGATATACTAGGCTTGAAACGGCTGTGAGAAAAATGTATCCAGATGCAGAAGTATTATATAAATGGTCAGCAGAGGACTGTATAAGTCTCGACAAAATTCCATATATAGGAGATTTTTCTGTTACGATGCCTAATGTGTATGTGGCAACAGGGTTTAATAAATGGGGAATTACATCATCAAATGTTGCGGCAAACATAATAGCAGATAAAATATTAGGAAAAGAAAATGAGTATGAAGATTTGTTTAAAGCAAGAAGAGTAGAACCAATAAAGAATAGAATCGAAGTAGGAAATATGTTAAAAGAAGCCAATAAATCAATACTTATGAGTAGGTTTAAAATACCAAAAGATGAAATAGATGATATAAAAATAGGAGAGGGCAAGATAATTGAAATAGATAATAAAAAGGTTGGAGTGTATAAAGCAAATACTGGAGAGATATTTAAAGTAAAGCCGATTTGTACACATCTAGGGTGTGAGCTGTATTTTAATAATATAGATAAAACTTGGGAATGTCCATGCCATGGCTCGAAATTTAGCTATGATGGAAAATCAATAGAAGTACCAAGTAATAAGAATTTGGAATGACTGGTTTTAGGGTGTGGTTTGTGAAAATAGGGTGGCAGAAAATAATCGACTGAAACTTATTGACTGAAACTTATTGACTAGACTATTCTTAAAATGTATAATGTTAGTACTAACATATGAAGGGGATTTTTAGAATGCAATCAAGAAGTGAGATTAGAAAAAGAAAGCAAGAAAAACAGAGAATTATATTAGGAATTATAATTTTAATATTAGCTATTTTAATAACGATAATAACTGCAAGTATAATTAGTAAGAATACTGCAAAAGAAGTTGCCGCAAAGGAACCAGAAAGTTTAGCTGGTGAATTCGTAAATAGCGTAAATACACAAAATTTTGAAGAAGATGTAAATGAAAAGATTATAGAAAATATTGTAGAAGAAAATGAAGTGGCTGAAAATACAATCACTGAAGAAAAGCCTAAGAATACTAATGGTACTAAGTATAGGTTAGAAGTAAATTGTGATCAAAATGTAGTTAATGTATATGAAAAAGATGAAAACGGAGAATACAAAAACTGCGTAAAGGTAATGCTTTGTTCTATAGGTTCAGCAACCCCAATGAGTGGAACATATTCACTAAAAAAATATGGTGGATGGGAATGGAAAGGGCTTCAAGGTGATGTGTATGGTCAATATGCAACACAAATAACTGGAAATATATTGTTCCATTCTGTACCATATACGGAGAAGTATAATAATTCAAGTTTGGAATATTGGGAGTATGATAAATTAGGTACTCCAGCTTCTTTGGGATGCATAAGGCTTACTGTAAAAAATGCAAAATGGATATATGATAATTGTGCGGCTGGAACAAAAGTATATTTTTACAAAGATTCTAACCCTGGACCATTGGGTAAGCCATCAGAAAGAAAAATTTCTGGAGACAGTGAGGTAAATAGTTGGGACCCAACTGATCCAGCTTCGGACAACCCTTGGAAGGAGTATGATATTGCCAAAAAGAATGATAAAGAAAACACAAAAAGCGATAAAAATAACGATATTGAAAATAAAATAGAAAACACAGAGCAAAATACAGAAGTGCCAGGCAATACGGAAAATACTGAAACCAATACGGAAATAACAAATAATACAGAGAGCAATAAAAATAATGAGACTTTTCAAGGAAAAAACAATATTACAAATACAGAGAACAGAAATACAGAAAACGAAAATTATGAAGTTGGGAGTAATATAGAAAGTGATAATGACTAAATATTGTTGAAAAATAATTACAATTTTGACTACGTCAGAGCCCATTTAAAACGCGGTTACATACAAAAAGTATGCGCCCTTGCCTTTTAAATGGGACTTTTTCTTGACAAAATTTAATTCTTTTTCAACTGAAGCTTTAGCTAAAAGCAAAAATTAAAAATATAAATTTTTTAATATAAAAGTTTAATTTTATTACCATCACGGCTTATAAATCCCTCATCTACCAAGCATTTTAGCTCACGCATCATTGCACTTCTATCTACGCTTAGGTAATCGGCGAGGCTAGTCATTGAAATTGGAAGTGTAATATTTTTAGAGAAGTTTTTACTAGAAAGAATAGAAAAATAAGTAAGTAATTTATCTCTGATAGACCTCTTTGAAAGTATTTCTATTCTAGTATTTTGATGTACTGCTTGTTTTAATATAAGCTCTAGTAAGCTAGATACGAGTGTTGTGTGAAATTTGCAGTTGCTTCTGCATTTTTCGTGTATGTCATCATACAAAAATAGAAGAGCCTCACACTTATCCATTGCTAAAACAAAAAGTTCGTGGTTGGTATGAACAGGGTAGAAGGCTTCACCAAAAATATCTGTTTCAACAAAACTTTCTATTATATCCTTGTTTCCGTTTAAATCATATCTAATTAAATCTGCTTTTCCAGAAAGCAGTATGCAAATTTGTTTTCTTTTTTCTATGTAAGTTGTAATAATACTACCTTTTTCAAAGGTCTTACGTTGAACTTTAATACAATTACAAGAAATGTTTTCAATTATATCTGATATTTCCATTAAAATTGTCCTTAAATTTGTAAATAAAATTTACTCAATTATACTTCAAAAACGTTGCATTTGCAACAGAAAAAATAAATTGTTAAGGTATAATAGTTATGAGATAATGTTTTTTAGGTAAGTTATGTCGATGTGAGCAGAAAAATGTTTTACAAATAATACTGCTTAGTTATATAAAAAAATATTATTTATAATGAAACTAAAGAGGCAGTAATTTATGTAAATCCAAGGAGGAATTTATGAAGGTTATTAAGAGAGATGGACGTGTAGTAGATTTTAATAGAGAGAAGATTGCAATTGCTATTGAGAAGGCAAACCAAGAGGTTACAGAAAAGGAAAGAGCCGATAAGCAAGATATTAAGGATATAATAAAATATATTGAGTCACTTGATAAAAAGAGAATTTTGGTTGAAGATGTGCAAGATATAATAGAAGAGCAACTTATGGATAAGAAAAAGTTTAAGCTTGCAAAGAAATACATGATTTATAGATATAATAGAGCCCTGGTTAGAAAGAAGAACACCACAGACGAATCTATTCTTGGACTCATAAAAAATCAAAATATGGAGATGTTGGAAGATGGAACACGTAAGAATGCTGTGCTTGCGTCTTCACAAAGGGATTACATAGCTGGAGAGGTTTCTAAGGATTTAACGAAGAGACTACTGTTACCTGAAAAAATAGTAAAGGCTCATGAAGAAGGAGTACTATATTTTCATGATATGGACTATTTTTTACAACCAATTTTTAATTCTAGTGTGATTAATATTGGAGATATGCTTGACAATGGAACAGTTATAAATGGCAAATTAATAGAGAGCCCAAAAAGTTTTAGAGTTGCTTGCACGGTTCTTGCACAAATTCTTGCAACAGTTGCGTCAACACAATACGGTGGACAATCTGTAGATATCAGTCATTTGGGAAAGTATGTTAGAAAGAGTTATGAAAAATTTAAGGAAGAGTTTGGAGGCGTGCCTTCAAAAGAAATATTAGATAAAAAGATAAAAGAAGAAGTAACGAGTGGGGTACAAACACTTCAATACCAGATAAATACACTAATGACAACAAACGGGCGTAGTCCATTGGTTTCATTATTTATGTATTTAAGAGAAGGCGATGAATACATAAAAGAAAATGCACTCATAATAGAAGAAATCTTGAAGCAAAGAATTGAGGGAATGAAGGATGCGGAAGGAAAATATATTAATCCGGAATTTCCAAAGTTGATCTATGTAATTGATGAAAATAACTGCTTAAATGGTGAAAAATATGATTATTTAACACAGCTTGCGTTAGAATGTGCTAATAAGACGCAAGAGCCAAGTTTTATATCGGCTAAAAAAATGCGTGAAAATTATAGCGGAAATGTTTTTTCACCAATGGGCTTTAGAAGTTTTCTAACTCCATGGAAAGATGAGAATGGAACATATAAATTTGAAGGAAGATTTAATCAAGGTATTGTTAGCATAAATTTACCACAAATTGCAATCTTGGCAGATGGTGATGAAGATAAATTCTTTAGTTTGCTAGATGAAAGACTGGAATTGTGCCATGAGGCTTTATTGTGCAGACACTATGCTTTGCTTGGTACAGTAAGTGATACGAGCCCAATACATTGGATATATGGTGCGATAGCACATTTGAAATCGGGAGAAAAAATCGACAAATATTTGAAAGATGGTTACTCTACAATTTCGTTAGGATATGTAGGAGTATATGAAGCAACAATGATGATGAAAGAAGTTTCTAACACTGAACCAGATGGAAAGGAATTTGCTATAAAGATAGTAAAGTATTTAAAAGAAACTGTTGAAAAGTGGAAGAAAGCCTCTGGATTAGGGTTTTGCTTATATGGAGAAACAAGTCAAAAGGTATGCAAAACATTCGAAAGAATAGACAAAGAAAGATTTGGAGTAATAAAAAATGTAACAGACAAAGAAAAATATACAAGTTCGTACCATGCGAGTGAAGATGAAAAAATAGACTATAAAGAAAAACTAGCATTTGAAAGCGTATTTCAAAAATTATCATTGGGAGGAGTTGTATCACAAATTCAGAGTAAATATATTGGAAAATTAAGTGATAAAGAAGAATTCATAAAATTTGTGTATGATAATGTACAATATTTGGAGTTTACAAAATAAAAAGATGAAATAAATTGCTTACAAAAGCGAGCATTTTTAGTCATATAATAAAATCATAATAGAAATTTTATATAAGCACTTGTCGGAAACTCTCGTAAATGATGTAAGAGTTACGAAGATTTCCGGCAAAGAAAATAGAATTAAATAATAGTCATGTGTTTTAAAATTAAAACTAAAGAAGGAGTGAAACAATGAAATATCAATTTGAAGTACCGGGAAAAATAGTAGGAAAGGAAAGACCAAGAGTAAATATGTATACTGGAAGAGTATATACTCCTGGAAAAACAAAAGATTATGAATTTTTGATACAGCAATATTTTAAAATAAAATATCCAAGATACGAGATGCTAGAAGGAAGGCTTTCAATAAATATAATTGCTTATTTAAAAATTCCTAAAAGCACAAGTAAAGCAAAAGTAGAGGAAATGCTAGAAAATAAGATAAGTCCAACAAAGAAACCAGATGTTGATAACATAGCAAAATCTATACTTGATGCAATGAATAACTTCGTATTCAAAGATGATAATCAAGTAAGCAAAATAAGCGTAGAAAAACGTTTTGCATTAGAAGAAAAAGCAGTGATAGAAGTAGAAGAATATTAAATTGTGAATTATTTGTGAAATTAGCACTCTGTTATTGACTTTGCTAAAATAAAGAACTATAATACGTTTTAGTATTAAAAATAGTGTGAAATAATATTAAAATTTTCAGGCTATTACGAAGGGAAGGAATGAATTTTATTATGGAAAACAAGCAATTTAAAGCAGAGTCTAAAAGGTTGTTAGACCTAATGATTAATTCAATTTACACAAATAAAGAGATATTTTTAAGGGAACTAATTTCAAATGCGAGTGATGCAATTGATAAGTTGTACTATCGTTCTCTTACAGATAAAAATGTAAAAGTTAATAAGGATGATTTATATATAAGCGTTACTCCAAACAAGGAAGCACGTACTTTAACTATTGAAGATAATGGTTGCGGTATGAGCAAAGAGGAGCTTGAAGAAAACCTTGGAACTATTGCAAAGAGTGGTTCTCTTGCATTTAAAGAGGCTGCTAAGGCAAAGGAAAATGCTGAAAAAGACGATGATGTAAACATTATAGGTCAATTTGGTGTTGGTTTCTATTCTGCATTTATGGTTGCATCTAAGGTAAGAGTTGAGAGTAAATGTTATGGCGCAGAAAAAGCATATGCTTGGGAGTCAGAAGGTGCAGAAGGTTACACGATTGATGAGTGCGATAAATCAGACTTTGGAACAAAAATTATCTTAACGCTAAAGGCTGATACTGATGACGAAAAATATAGTGATTTTCTTGCTGAATACAAGATTGAGGAATTAATTAGAAAATATTCTGATTACATTCGTTATCCAATCAAGATGGAAGTGGAACACGAGCATGAGGTTGAACAGCCAGAAGGCGAGAAGAAAGAGCCTAAATTCGAAAAAGTAAGACATGACGAAATTTTAAATAGCATGATTCCAATTTGGAAAAAGAATAAATCAGAAGTTTCAGATGAAGATTACAATAATTTTTATCAAGAGAAATTTGGAGATTATCAAAAGCCTCTAAAAGTAATACGTACATCTGTTGAAGGAGACGTAAGCTATACAGCATTATTGTACATTCCTTCACATACACCATATGATTATTACACAAAAGACTTTAAGAGAGGACTTCAATTATATTCAAATGGCGTATTAATAATGGACAAGTGTGAAGATTTACTTCCAGATTGCTATGGTTTTGTAAGAGGATTGGTAGATAGCCCAGATTTATCACTTAACATTTCAAGAGAGATGTTACAACATGATAGACAATTAAAAATAATTGCTAAGAATTTGGATAAGAAAATAAAATCAGAATTATTAGACATGTTGCATAAGAATCGTGAAGATTATGAAAAATTCTTTACAACATTTGGTACAACACTAAAATTTGGAGTTTACAATGATTTTGGATTAAATAAAGATAATCTAAAAGATTTATTAATGTTCCATTCTTCAACAGAAAATAAATTAGTAACACTTGATGAATATGTTGATAGAATGAAAGAAGGACAAGATAAAATATATTATGCATGTGGAGAAACTGTTGATAAAATAGAATTATTGCCACAGGTTGAAGCAGTAAAGGAAAAGGGTTACGAAATACTTTATTTAACAGAGAATATAGATGAATTCGTTGTACAAGTATTAATGGAGCATAAAGAAAAGAAATTTATAAATGTATGTGCAAACGATGTTGACCTAGACACAGACGAAGAAAAAGAAGCATTGAAAAAAGAAAACGAAGAAAATAAAGACATGTTCACATTAATGAAAGAAACAATAGGGGAAGGTGTGCAAGAAGTAAGATTTACACACAGACTAAAAAATCACCCAGTATGTTTAACCAGCGAAGGTGCGTTATCAGTCGAAATGGAAAAAGTAATAAACTCAATGCCAAACGACCAAAAAGTAAAAGCACAAACAGCCTTAGAAATAAATGACTCACACCCAATAGCTCAAAAAATAAAAGACTTATATGCAAACGACAAAGAAGCACTAAAGAAATATACACAAGTTTTATATGCACAAGCAAGATTAATAGAAGGATTACCAGTAGAAAATCCAACACAAATAAGTAACTTAATTTGTGAAATAATAGCAAAATAAAAAGTACATTTTGGGGACGGAGAAAGAATTGTACAAAAATACAAATTTTCTTTATTAAAATATTTGATTAACTTATGTAATGACTAATTTTTTAATTAGTCATTTACTTTTGAATAAAGTCCAATACTTATTAGTCCGGCTATACCAACTAGAACATAAATAATTCTGCTCATTACAGACATTGCTCCGAAAATTGTAGCAACTAGGTCAAAATTGAACAAACCAATTAGTAACCAGTTTATAGCGCCAATAATTACAAGAGTAAGAGCTATATAATAAAGTACTTTCATAACAAACCTCCATTAATAATATTTTATAATAGTATAAGAAAAAATAAAAAAAATATTCGAAAAAAGTTGAAAACAATATTTCGAATATTTTTTTGAAATTTGCGTATTATATTAGTTGAAAATTTGAATTCTATTTTTTATATCCAAATTTAGTCATTCTTTCTTCTTCTCTAGTAGATAAATCTTTTAGCCATTCAGCAAATCCTCCAACATCGTTGTTTCGTAAGAACTCGAAGTATTTTACTCTATCGTCTTTACTAATTACAACAGGTGGTAGATTATTTTTTTATAATTCATAATTTAGAAGTAATCTGCCTGTCCTATCATTATCATCTCCAAAAGGATGAATTTTTTCAAATTCAGTATGGTATCTAGCGATTTTACTAAAAATATCTTGCCCATTATGATTATGTTGTATATGTAATACATCATTAAGTCTGGAATTTTTTCAGGTTGTGGCGGAATATTTCTCTTGGCTCTGCTACTTCGATTTTAAAGCTATTATCATTGTACAAAATAGTAAGTTTCGGCATATGTAAGAGTAATTCTTTCGATAGCATTTGAATGGTAAGTAATTCTTGTAATTAAATCTTCTAAATAATTTTTATTGTTTGAAATAAATTCTAAAATTGTCATAAGAACCTCTTTCTATTAGATTGTTTATATTGATGTGCAATTATTAATATATGACTAAATTTTATCATATTCGTTTGGTAAAATCAATTAAATCATTTAATAAAAGAAAAACTGCCATAAGAAGTGGCTTGAAAATGTTTTTTATGCTATAATTATTAGTATAATATAAATAAGGATGATTAATAATGGTAAATTTAGAATTATATAGAATATTTGTGGTAGTCGCAAATGAATTAAATATTACTAAAGCAAGTGAAAAATTACATATTTCTCAACCAGCAGTAACTAAACACATAAAAAATTTAGAGGGCATAATTGGAACAACATTATTTAAAAGAAGCAATAAAGGATTAGTGCTAACAGAAGAGGGAACAGCGCTATATGAAGAATTGAAAGACCCTATAAATGATATTATAAAAATAGATAGCAAAATTTCTAAAAATAAAAATGTTAATGTTGGATCTCATAATCATTTATTAAATATAATTTTTGGAGAATGTATAAATAAATTTTATTTAGAATATCCGAATATTAATTTGAATTTAAAGTGCTTGGAAACAGATAAGATGCTGGAAATGCTAGCTAATAAAGAGTTAGATATAGTATTTTCAAAAAAGGTAGAAAACTTGAAATTAAAAGGTATAAAATATTTACATATTGGATATTTAAACGATGTTTTTATAGCTAATAACAATTCAAGTTTTGCAAGTAGAATTGTGAGTAAAAAAGAATTAGAAAATGCAATTATTTACGTACCAAGAACATATGCACAAACAGTTATAAGATTGAAGGAATTATTAAATAATAGTCATTTAAAAAATTCAAGTTATAATACAATTTTGGAACTTACAAGCAAAAGTGAAACGATTGGTTTGATAACTAGAGAATATATAGATGATGCTGAATTCGAAAGATATAATTTGACCGAACTAGATACAGAATTGAAACTGGAACCTATTGAATTTGGTATATATTTTACTGAGGATAGAAAAAATGAAGTAAATCTTTTAATAAAAATAATAAAGGAAAATTTAGGGACTAAAAACTGAATAATTTTATTCAGTTTTTTACTATATGTATCATAACTTTTGGTTATATCAAAAGCGCAAATATGTATTATAAAGTAAAAAATAAATATGTTATACTAACATTATCAATTTAGTTGAAGCAAAATTTTTATCAATAATTTGGGAAAAATAAGAAAGGATGATTATTGTGAGTAAGAGCAAACGGATAAACTACCTGGCTATTGCGCTAACAACAAATTGTAATTATAAATGTTTTTACTGTAAGCCGACAGGGGAGAGCATACTTTCGAACTTAAAAGGAACTCTGAATTTTCAAAATTTAAAGAGAATAATTAAAATTGCATATGAATTAGGCATTACAATATTTCGTATTACAGGAGGAGAGCCGACTACTGTAAGTTATTTACCAAGTTTAATCTTTTATATAATACAACTTGGCGATGACACGAAAATTCGTTTAAATACCAATGGATATAAACTAGATGATCAAGAGTTGTTAGATGTAATCGAGCAATATAAAAAAAGAATAGATGTTGTAATTAGTGTGGATTCAGTAAATGAATACATAAATGGCATTCATTATCCTAAATATTTAACGTTAAAGGTGCAAAAATTAGCAATTGAACTTGTAAAGAGAGGAATTTCGACAAGATTTAATGTGGTAGTGACGAGACAGAATGTAAATGAGGTTGAAACATTAATCGGAAAATCGCTTGTTTTAGGGGTTAATATTAAAATATTGGATTTGATTATTCGAGATGAATATTTTGGTATGAGCCAAAAGCTTAATGGTAAAGATGCTATAATGTTTGGTGAAGAGTCATATGCAAAGCTAGGAGGAGTAACCGAGTATTTGGAGCATATTTCTGATAGTAGTAAAGAGAAATATCATATTTGGAATGGATTTGGAATTCCCAGAAGTGGTTATTTTATTGGAAATCAATGGGTTCAAGTAAAAGATTCTTCGAAGGGATCAGAATATTCTAATATATGTATTGAAAAATGCCCGTACTATGATTCTTGTAATGAAGGCATATTTAGTCCGTTTATTTCGGTGGGAGAAATTTTACATCTTTCTGGTTGCAAAAACAAAGATTTGTATTATGACTTAAAAGGAAAATCGGAAACCGAAATAAGAGAGGCTCTAGGAGAAATATTAACCTTATTTGAAAGTACGGAATTAAGAAAGCATTAGTCATCAAAATGAACTTCGCCCAAAAAGGGGCGTCCCTCTTGGGCGAAGTTGCATGAATATTATTTTTTGAATTGTGAGTTGTACAAGTCTGCATAGAATCCGTTTTGAGCCATTAGCTCTTCATGATTTCCATGTTCTATTATGTTTCCTTCGTTCATAACCAATATCATGTCTGCATTTCTAATTGTAGAAAGTCTGTGTGCTATTATGAATGAGGTTCTGCCTTCTGTTAGTTTATCCATAGCTTGTTGTACAAGTTCTTCTGTACGAGTATCTACACTACTGGTTGCTTCGTCTAGTATTAAGAATGGGGCATTTTTTATCATTCCACGTGCAATTGTAAGCAATTGTTTTTGACCTTGAGATATGCTCTCTGAATCGCTTAATGTGTAGTCTAGTCCACCAGGTAGTGTTTTTATAAATTTGTCTATTCCGACAGTTTTGCAAGCTTTCATTATGTCTTCATCAGAGACTTCTTTGTTGTATTTTATGTTGTCTCTAACTGTTCCATTAAATAGCCAAGTGTCTTGTAATACCATTATGAACAGGTCGTGTATGTTTTCACGAGATAGCTCTTTTGTTGAAACTCCGTCTATTGTAATGTTTCCGTCTGCTATGTTATAGAATTTCATAAGTAGGTTGACCATTGTTGTTTTTCCAGCTCCTGTTGGACCAACTATTGCAACTTTTTGACCTTTTTTTACATCACAGCTGAAATCTTTTATAACTGTCTTTTTGCCATCATAAGAGAATTTTATGTGGTCAAATACAATGTTTCCTTCAACTTTAGTTGGATTAAGATGCTTAGTGATGTTTTTCTGTTCATCCATTTCAGGTTCTTCTAAAAATTCGAAAACTCTCTCTGAAGCAGCTGCTGTTGTCTGCAAGTTTGTCATACCTTGAGCAATTTGTGTTAAAGGCCCTGTGAATAAACGTATGTACATCATGAATGCTACTATAACACCAAATGTGATGTTTCCGTTCATTGTTAAGATTGCACCAATAACACAAACAGCAACATAACTAAAGTTTCCAATAAAGCTCATTATAGGTTGGCTTAAGCCAGATAAGAATCTACTCTTTTTATTACATTCATACACACTTTGGTTTAATTTGTCAAAGGTCTCAGAAGCTTCTTTTTGACCATTGTAAGCATTTACAACATTATGGTTTGAATATATTTCTTCAATATGTCCATTTAATTTTCCAAGTTCAACTTGTCTTGCATTAAAGTATTTTTGAGATTTTGCCATTATAACAAACATTGCAACAAATCCAAGTAGGGAAGATACAATACCTGTTATGGCTAAAATCCAGTTTGTATAGAACATCATTATTATTGAACCTATAAATAATGTTATTGCTCCAACTAGTGTTCCTAAACTTTGGCTTAATGACATAGCAATTGTATCAACATCGTTTGTAACTCTTGATAATAAATCTCCATAGCTGTGTGTATCGAAATATCTAAGTGGAAGTTTGTTAATCTTTTTAGATATTTGAGTACGCATTTTTTGAGCAAATTTATTTGCAACTGTTGCCATTATTATGCCTTGTAAAAAGTCAAATAGTGCACTTACAAGATAGATAATAAGAAGGAACAATGCTATAGAATTTATTGTATTAAAGTTCATTCCAGTAATTAATCCATTTGTAATTTCGTTTGTTAAATCACTCAATCTGTTTGGTCCAATTATTGATAAAACAGAGCTAAAGCAAGAAAGTACTAGTGCAACAATTACTAATGAAAGTAATTTATTTAAATAATGAACAAGTTTTTTTACTGCTGTTTTTAAATCTTTTGGCTTTTCAGCAGGAGCGTTTCTACCAAAGTTACGTGGCTTTTTCTTGTAATCTTCTTCGTTATCCATTTTCTAGTTCCTCCTTTGATAATTGTGAATATGCAATTTCCTGGTACACTTTGCAATTGCTTAAAAGCTCCTTATGTGTGCCCATTCCAACACATTCTCCATTTTCCAATACTATAATTTTGTCTGCATTTAATATAGTTCCAATTCTTTGTGCAACTATTATATTTGTAGAATCTTTAGTGTAATTTCTTAACTCTTCTCTTAGAGTGTAATCTGTTTTGTAGTCTAAGGCACTGAAAGAGTCGTCAAATATATATATTTCTGGATTTCTTGCGATGGCTCTTGCAATAGCAAGTCTTTGCTTTTGACCACCAGATAAGTTTGTTCCACCTTGTGCAACATGAGCTTCATATTTTTCAGGCATCTTTTCAACGAATTCTTCTGCTTGTGCAATTTCTACAGCTTTCTTTATTGTGTCTTTTGAAATTTCATCTTTTCCATTGTCTCCATATGCCACATTGTAGTTAACCGAACCGCTAAACATTACAGCCTTTTGAGGAACATAGCCTAGCTTGTTGTGTAAAAATTCTTGGTTATAGTCTTTTACATCAACACCATCTACTAAAATTGTTCCTTCTGTTGCATCATAAAATCTTGGAATTAAGTTAATCATTGTTGTTTTTCCAGAACCTGTTGAGCCAATTATTGCAACTGTTTCACCTTGATGAGCCGTAAACGATATATTTTTTAATACATAATCATCTCCATCAGGATATTTGAATGAAACATTTTTAAATTCGATTTCGCCTTTTTTATCAGTCTCATCGCTATTTACTTTTCCATCTTTAATAGAAGGCTTTGTATCTAAAACTTCTGCAATTCTTTGAGCAGAAACCTGAGCTCTTGGGTACATTATAAATATCATTGCAAGCATTAAAAACGACATTATAACTTGCATTGCATAACTTGAAAATACTACCATGTCAGCGAAAAGTGGCAATTTATCCATCATACTTGCAGAATCTATTAATTTACTTCCAACAAAATAAATTGAAAGTGTTAAAGTATTCATTACCAAATAAATTACAGGAGACATTGCTGACATGGCTCTTTGGTTAAACATTTGAGTATTTGTAAGTTCTGTGTTTCCAACTTCAAATTTATCTTCTTGATATCCTTCTGCATTGAAAGCTCTTACGACTCTTATACCAGTAAGGTTTTCACGAGTAAGTTCGTTTATATTATCAATCATTTTTTGAACTTTTTTAAACCTTGGAAGTACCAATGCTACAAGAAGAGAAACGCAAGACATTAGAACCAAAACTGCAACTCCAGTAAGTGCACTCCATTGCCAGTTTTTATTTAAAATTTTAATAACTGCCCAAACGGCTGTAATAGGAGATTTAATCAAAAGTTGTAATCCCATAGATATTAGCATTTGAACATTTGTTATGTCATTTGTTGTTCTTGTAATTAAACTGCTAGTAGAAAATTTCTTAATTTCTTGCATACCAAAGTTTTCTACATTTTCAAATAATTTCTTTCTAACATGAAGCGTGAATGATGCAGAAAGTAGGGAAGTTAGGTAACCAACTACAATTGCTGCAATCAAACTGCCAAATGCACAAGCAAGCATATAACCACCTTGCTTCAAAACATCAGACATTTGGCTTCCTTCTGTTTGAACAAGTTTTGTAATTTCAGACATATAATCTGGAAGTTTCAAATCTAGCCAAACTTGAAATATGATTAATAGCAAAGAAATTGCAACTATTAACCAATCTTTTTTAGTGAAGTTTTTTAATAATTTTAACATTTCTTTTTCCTTTCATTTGAATTTTTGTTTGATAGCGGAGGTAAGAACTTATCTTCTGTCATCATTTCTCGAATTTAATATTAAAATTAGTCTTAATAAATCTAATATAGATGAAAGCAAACTTGCAATATAAGTCATAGCAGCTGCACTTAAAACTTTTTTAGCTGACTTATTTTCATCATTATAAACAAGATTTAATTCTTCTAATTGAACCAATGCTCTTTTAGAAGCATCAATTTCAACTGGAAGTGTAACTAATTGAAATAACACTGTTGCTAGAAGAATTATTATAGATAATTTAATATATCCAGTTAATCCTCCTATAATAGAAATAAGTAATCCAAAGTATCCTAAATAAGATACAAAATTTACAACAGGAACTAGGGCAGACCTTATCTTGAAAAAAGTATAATTTTCTTTGTCTTGAATAGCATGCCCACATTCATGTGCTGCAACAGCAAGTGATGCTATTGAAGTTCCATTGTAAATATCTTTAGATAAATTAATAAGCTTTTTTGATGGGTTATAATGGTCAGACAAATTTCCCGAAATTTCATATACAGAAATTTGAGACAATCCGTTAGAATCCAATATTTTTCTTGCCACATCTTGACCAGTTAATCCAGCAGAATTTTGAACTTTTCTATATTTAGAATATGTAGTATTTATTTTAATTTGTGCAAATACCACAAGTAAAAATCCAATAACTGTAAGTAAAACTGTTAGTGGAGTCTCATACGTCATTAGCCAATAATTCATAATTAATCACGTTCCTTTCTTTAGGCGTAAAACCAGTGAAAAAAATAATTGTTTTTCCAGGGTTTTATGCAAAATATACAATCAATTATAAAATGGAAACAGTAGTCAAGTCAACAAAAAAATGTGAAAATTGTGTGAAATATTTAGAAAAAATGAATAATTTTTAATTGAAAACAAACAAAAGAAAAACTCCCTCCGAAGAGAGAGGAAAAGATAGAATCTTTTTTATTTGGTTGTTTGCCTTAATCGGGCAGACAACCTGCCACACCAGTCCACGCTTTACCAGAATTGTTTACAGTTTTTGCTTCACTGTATCTGCCTGTTGAAGTGTTATATTTGTTGGTAAACACTCCACTTTCAAAATACCAACCATCAGGGTAGGTAAGGTATTTGGGGTTTGTATCGGTAACAATTGTTTCTTGGTCATAACCAGAAATAATTATCAATTTACCGCGGTTGAGTTCAGAAAAAATTCGTACAACCATGTGGATGGGCAAGTCCGCCATACGGACAATTTTATTACTGCACATTTTTATACCTCCTTAGGGCATACGCCCTGTCGTGCAGGTTTGAAACAAAAAGGTAACCAAATATTGGAACCTAACCTATATTATAATAAATTTACATAATGCTGTCAATAATATTTGTAAAATAAAAATAAAAGTAGAGCTCCTTCGGCAGAAAGAGTTCTACTTTATATCGGCTAATTAACCGAATCTGTTGTCAGTAATTAGTAATTCTTACAGGGAAGCTTATAGCGCTTTTCAAACCAATAAGAAAGCTCATCTCCATATTTCCAGGAATGTGAAAGAACCTCCATTGCTCTCCACAATGTTACAAAGTCAATGCTATCCATGTAACCAGATTTCATTGCATAATTTGCAATATCATAAAAAGGCTTGTTACACTTTGACATTAAGTATTGCGTCCATGTTGCAAAGCGTTTTGCAAATGGAATAATGCTCATAGATAAAGCTGAATTTTCAGGATATTTGAGCAAATCTTCCAAGTGGTGCCAGAGAATTTTTTCTTCTGAGTTTTTGAAGAGAAGTTCTGTAGATTGTGAAACTTGATCTATTTTAGCTTGAACTACATGCGAACGATAAACCTTTTTAACAAACTCCTTTCTAGTAAGCCCAAGTGACTGCCAATGAATCCATGGCAATGTATCAACTGTGCGGAAATTTTCGCTTTTAGGAAAGTTTTTTGCTGAAATGTAACTTTCAATAAGGCTACCTTTAGAATAAGGTGTAATTAAGATAATTGTGCCTTTGTAAATAATCCGCAATCCAACAAATAAAGTATTAGAAGGGAGACCAAGTGCCTGAAATAAAACTTTCTTGAAATTTGACCTTTTTTCAAAACAACCATCAACTAACTCCGAAAGTGTTTCCAAAGAGTTTAACGAGTAAGCAACAAATGTTGCAATACCATCACGAAACTCATAAATGAACCATTCTTCTTTGCAAGGAGAAAAGTCATTCCAAATTCTTAATACCGGAACAGGTAAAAATTGCTTATGAATTGGAGGGGCAAAAAAAGACAATTTCGCATTTGTAACCATAGAAAGAAACCTCCTTATGTATGGCTAACTGACAAAATATATATGGACAAAGAAAATTATAACATAGATTTACATAATTATCAACTAAATGAAAACAAAAAAGAATTAAAGCAAAGCTTTAATTCTAATCTGGTGCAGATGGCCGGAATCGTCGAGCCGCGTCGGGGAAATAGTCCACAGGACTATTTTCTGATCCTCCTTTTCGATTCCGGTTTATATGTGTTAGTGTAAAACAAAAAAGAAACTGTTCTAATACAGTTTCTCATTTTGGTGCAGATGGCCGGAATCGAACCGGCACGGTTTATTCAACCGCAGGATTTTAAGTCCTGTGCGTCTACCAGTTCCGCCACATCTGCATATAAGTCACTTAACTGGCTAACGAAATGTATTGTACTACAAAGGAGGAGTATTTGTCAATAGAAAAAATGAAAAAAATGAAAAATGTTGAGAAAATTAAAATAAAAATCTATAAAAAACAGTATTTGGGCTATTAAAACTATGTTTCAATTTAAATTCTATAAGCTCAAAATTATTTGTGTTTGGGTAAAACTTAATGAAAATAAAAGTCTTAATAAACAGATATAATGCCAAAATTTGAAAATTTAGCGTATAATTTTAACCCAATATGAGAAAATAAAATAAAAATGAATTTTATGTCAAAATTTGTCGAACGATTTAAAATAAAATTTCCAAAAAATGTGATATTATAAAATGTACAAAATAATTGCTATATTAGGTAGAGCACCGTTTCTAATTATAAACATTTAAGTAAAAATAAATAAAAAAGTTACAATATTCGCCATAGCGAAAGCTAGGTATGATTTAATATTTAAAATTTTGAAGAAGAACCGGTGAAGGAAGTATGCATATAGAAATTTTAGTAAAAGAGGTGCGCGAGCAGAAAGGAATGACAATTTCAGGATTGTCAAGAAAAAGTGGTGTATCAGTTGCGCACATTAGTGATATTGAAAAGGCATTTAAAAGTCCTAGTTTACTTGTAATGGTAAGACTTGCTAGAGCATTAAATGTAGAAATAACAGAATTATATAGGGTGAGATGGTAATGTTAGAAAAATACAACCAAAGTATGCAAGCACTACAATTATATATGAATATAACAAGAATAATTCCTTCTGAAAAAGAATGGAATAGGTTTGCTATGGAAGAAAAACTTTTATCAAGTCAATCTATTCAATATTTTAGTCAGAGTGGATTTAATAAGTTGTGTAGAAAACTGATAAAAATAAAATAGTATAATTTGTTTGATTTCTGAAGTAATGTAATAATTAAAATTAAATACTTGAAATTTAATTTTTAAATAATAGAAAATATTGCACAGAAAATTTATGAAATAAATTTTCGCATACAAACAAAATTATGAAAAATTTTAATTTTATAGAGAAGTATAATGGGGAAAGTAAAGACTGAATTTTGAAAATTTTCAGATTTATTCTTAAAATACTAGACTTTTTCATATAAATGCCTTAAAATAAAAAATATCAAAAAGGAAAGAAGGAATTTATATGAACATTTGGCATGACATTGATGAAGAAAGAATAAAAAAAGATGATTTTTTAGCAGTAATTGAAATACCAAAAGGATGTAAAAATAAGTACGAACTTGATAAGAAAACTGGAGCATTAAGATTAGATAGAGTATTATATACAGCAACTCACTATCCAGCCAATTATGGATTTATACCAAGAACATATGCAGGGGATCATGATCCTCTTGATGTCCTTGTACTTTGTCAAGAAGAAATTTATCCACTTACATTGGTTGAGTGTTATCCTATTGGGGTACTTAGAATGACAGATAGTGGAGAAGATGATGAAAAAATAATCGCTATACCAAAAAAGGACCCTTTCTTAAATGAGTATAGAGATATATCTGAAATACCAGCACAAACATCCGCAGAAATTATGCATTTTTTTGAGGTTTATAAGCAGCTAGAAGGTAAGAAAACGACTGTAGATAAGATGATGGGGAGAGAAGAGGCTGAAAAAATAATACAAGAAGCTCTAGAAAATTATAAAAAAGAGTTTGAAAATAAATAATTAAGGAGAGAACAATGCTTGAAAAAATAATATTCAACTTGTTTGCATTTACATTATTTATACTCATTTTTATAAAATTTATAAGAAAAAATGATACAAGCTATGTTTATTTATTAATTACGCAATTTGTTGGAATTGCCATAAATTTTATAGAGTTAAGCTTTGGTAAAAGCTTTGGCGCAATTGTAAAATTAATAATGTATTTATTATCTGTAATATTACCAATCTTTTTCATATGGCTAGAATATAAAAAGAAGATTGATTTTGCAGAAGTATTCTATGTTTTGGTTGCAAAAGTTACTATATTAATTGGAAAAGAAGAGGTCGCAAAAAAGTATTTGCTACAATTGGTAGAAAAATATCCTAATTCCATAAAGGGACATAAATATTTAGCAGAAATATATGAAAAGGCAGAGAAATATGAGCTTGCATTAGAAGAATATGAAAAAACTTATGAGCTAAATCAAGATGATAAAGAAATATACCTAAAAATAGGAAAGCTATGTGGTAGTATTGGAAGAGAAAAGGAAGCAATTGAAATTTTAGGAGAACTTATTAGAAATAAGCCAGATTACTATGAAGCAAGCATGATTTTAGCAGATATATTAAATAGTAAGAAAGAATTTAAAGAAGCGGTTCAAGTCTATATGAATGCATTAAAATATAGACCAGCAGATTATGATTTATACTATCATTTAGGAATGACATATACACTGTTAAACGATTTTGCAAAGGCAAAGGAATGCTATGAAAAAGCAGCACAAATAAATAGTGCGTTATACCATGCTCGCTATAGTTTGGGCCAAATTAATCTGCTATATGGTGACCTAGAAGAAGCTGAAAAGTATTTCATGGAATGCATTGATGCAGAAGAAGTAGAATCTGGAGCATATTATTATTTGGCAAGAATTGCAATGATAAAGGGCGAAACCGAAAAAGCCAAAAACTATGCGAATATTGCTATAGAAGAAAATCCAACATTATACGATAAAATGGCTGATGAAAATATATTTATGCCAATAATTGATGAAGTAAATAAGCCACGATTAAGCGTAGATGGTAAAAAGAAAACCAAGAAGAGAACATTAAGTAAAAAAGAAATGTTCATAGATCTATATTTAGATAATACTTGTAAGATAGTTGGAAAATTAAATAACAATGATATAGAAATGATGGAAAATGTAAAGAAAACAAAACAGCAAACAATTAATTTAGATAATGAAATAGAGAAAGAATAAGATTATAGAAATATGAGAATTTCTATGAAAAAGTAAAAGAACAATGTAAAAGTTACATTTATAAAGTAAAGAGATTATAAAAATAGAATTATATTGTGTATTACTTTGCTAGTATTAAATATTCATATTTATAATGTAGGAAAATATAATAAAATATAAGGAGAAAAAAGAAAATGGAAATATATCAGGCACTTATTTTAGGAATTGTGCAAGGGATAACAGAATTATTACCGATATCTAGTTCTGCGCACTTAAATATTATACCATGGATGCTTGGTTGGATAAATCAACCAGGCTTTACAGAAGCTTTTAATGGATTTGATGTAGCACTTCACTTTGGAACATTGCTTGCAATAGTAATTGTATTTTTTAAGGATTGGATAGAACTTATAAAAGGCGGCTTTAAATATGCTGTTAAAAAAGAAAAAACAGTACAAGGAAGAATGTTTTGGTACATAGTTTTAGCAACAATACCAGGAGGAATAATTGGATTTTTATTAGATCATTTTTGTCAAGACATGTTAAATAGACCAATAATAATTGCAATAGCATTAATGGTTATGGGTGTTGTATTGTACTTTGTAGATAAAAATTCTAAGAATAGAGTAAAATATGAAGAAATGACGCTAAAACAAACATTTTTAATTGGGTTATCACAAGCACTTGCTTTTATACCGGGAGTATCTCGTTCTGGTGTTACCATTACAACGGCAAGAGCCATGGGTGTAACTAGAGAGGCTGCAACAAAATACTCATTTTTATTATCAACACCAATAGTATTTGCAGCAACAATGTTGAAATTTAAAGATTTTGTATTTAGCGTACCATTTATAATAGGTGTATTAGCAAGCTTTTTGGTAGGCTTACTAGTAATAAAATTCTTACTAAAGTATATAAAAAAAGGAAGTTTCAAAATATTTGCAGTCTATAGAGTTATATTTGGAATTTTAATAATAGTAGTAGCAATAATAAAAACATTAGTAGCATAAATAATTATAATAGAAGATAGTACTTTATTTTTCAAAAGCTAAAAAATTTGATTAGAAAATAACATGAAACTCTAATTAAAAATTTAAAACTTGAAAAATAAAGTATTATTTTTTTATGGCTGGATTAAAAATACATGTTATTATTTTGTTAAAAATTTCAGAAATATTACAATATTACATTTTAATTACTATTCACTCATACATGTTGACTTTTTCTTAAAAAAAGATAAAATATTAATGAATGGATTATAATTTATATTTTATTGTATTTTTTTGATGAAAATTGTAAAACATAAATATAGAAAAAATAAGTGAAAGGAATCGGGATGGCTAGTTGTTTAGGAATATATATAGATAGCAATATAATAAAATATGCGAAAATAACTAAAGAAAAAGATGACTTAAAGGTCGACGCTTTTGGAATAAAGATTTATTCTGATTTACTACAAACAATTGACCAAATAGTATCTGAAACCTTTAGCTTTAAAGATCAAATAAGTGTAAATATAACAGATGAAATGTATGATTATCTCTACATGTCAGATTTGTTAAGTAAAAAAGATTTAGCTAAAGCTATTGAAACTGAATTTGAATCTTTATGTGTAGAGAAACAATACAATCCTAATGCTTTAGAGTCAAGGTATGCTATTGTTAATGACCAAAATGATAAGACGAAAATAAAAGTAATACACGTTGCTGAAAACAAGATGAAAATAAATCAAATTTTACAAAATTTTGATGGAAAGAGACTTCAAAATATTACTCCTATTGCATTAACAATTCCAAATATTGCACAGACAAATGAAAAAGAAAATGCATTAATAGTAAATATTGAGGATAAAACAAGTATTACAACACTTGTTGGAAGCAAAATATATGATGTTCAAAACCTTGATGTTGGAGCACAACAGATTTTAGATGAAATAAATGCAAAAGAAAATTCGTATTTAAAAGCATATGAAATATGCAAAAATACAACTATTTATACTATGGAAGGACAAGGACTACAGCAACAAGAAAATGATTATTTGGGATATATTGTACCAAATTTATTTACAATAGCAAACCAAGTAAAAGATGTAATAGGGGCATCATTAATAAAGATAAACAAAGTATATATTACAGGAACAGCTTCTGTAATAAACAATATAGATTTATACTTTGAAGAACTATTAGATGGAATTAAATGTGAAATATTAAAACCATTTTTCATTGAGGATAGTCAAAAAATTAATATAAAGGATTATATTGAAGTAAACTCTGCAATTTCACTTGCACTACAAGGGCTTGAATATGGACTTGCTAATATGAACTTCAATAAAAAGAATACTTGGGAACAACTTAAAGAAACATTAGGCTCAGATATTACAATTGGTGGAAAAAAAGGAAAAGACAATGGTAAAAAGAAAATTAATATTAACTTAAATTCACCAAAAGTAAAACAATGGGTTATGCGTGATTTCTTCGGAGTATTAGTATTGTTAGTAGTTTATGGAGGACTTGCAACATATATAAATTATGGAATGCAAGATAAAGAAAAAGAAATTAGCAATACAAAAGCAGATATAAACACTCAGATAACATTAATTGATAGGGATAAAGAAAAAATAAATTCCAAAACATCTGAATATACAACACTTACAACAAATTTACAAAATGCATCAGATGCTGCAAATACAAAAAATGCATATAAAAATGTAATTACTACATTTTTAAGTGAAATAATGTATGTTATTCCAAAAGAAGTTGTGCTTACATCAATAGAAAACCCTAGTGCTAGAAAGATTGTAATAAATGCACAATCAGAAAAATATGAGCAATTAGCATATTTTAAAGCATTGTTAAAATCAAAAGGAGTATTAGAGCCTTCATCTGTAGTATCTTCAGAAGCAACAAAAGAAGGTAGCACTGTAAAAATTGTAATAGAAGGAGAGTTGCCATGAAAGACATTTTAATTACAGTAATTTCTGTACTTTTAACAGCAGTTATAATTATATGTATGGCAAAAGGACTTACAGTTGGAAATTTTCACATATTAAGTATTAATGATATAAAAAAAGAAAGTTTAAACTTGGATAGTGAAATAGATGAGTTAAACAATCTTAAAAATGTAACTTATAAAAAGAAAATTGATGATTTACAAACTGCAACTAAAAGCCTTACAACAGCTAAACAAAAATATTTAGATTTAGCAAGTGTAAGTACAGATAAGGAAATACAAGATGCTAATCTTGAACAAACATATGCAATGGAATTCTTATGGAATAAAATTGGTTCATATGCAACAAGAGAAGGTGTTACACTAAAATGGGATGTATCATCTACAGGAGTAAATAACAAATATACATTGAACTTTACAACTACAGGAAGTTATATTGGAGTTATAAACTATATATATGCATTAGAAAATGATTCTGAATTGGCATTTAGAATAGAAAACTTCAAAATGACTGCTAGTGGCGAAAATGTAACAGCAACATTTACAGTAAACAATGTAGCAATAAAGGCTGAAACAATTTCAAGCGCAAGCTCAAATTCAAGTAGTTCAAAAAGCTCAAATGATACAAATGAACAAGCAAATACAAATACTACAGTACAGTAAGGAAGGAGTAAAAAATGAAGTCAATAGTAAAAGAAATATTTATAATATTGCTTTTATGCATAGCAGTATGTTTAGTTTTTGGAGTTATTTTTTACGACTATATACCAAACAACAAAGTGGTTCCAAGTACAGTAGAAGCATATAAAACATCCAATACAATAAAGGATGAAATAAGTCAAGAAATAGTAGATTATCCAAAACAGAATATAACACTTGAAATAACAGATTCAGACTTAACAATAAAAAAACAAGACAAAAGCTATGAATCTGGGAAAGCAAACCCATTTTCAAGCACTACAAGTTCTGCATCGGGTAATACTACAGAAAATACAACTACACCGTCTGGAAACAATAACACAAACAAAAATCCAGACTCAACAGACCACTATTTTAATAATATTAGTGGAAAATAATTAAATTCGGTTATATTTTTTATAAATATATACAAAAATTTATCAAAGGAGGAATTAAGTATGTTTAAGAAAGAAAGAGGTATCACATTAGTAGCATTAGTTGTAACTATAGTTGTTCTTTTAATATTAGCAGGTGTTTCAATTAGCATGGTATTAGGAAACAATGGTATAGTAACAAAGGCTCAAGCATCTCAAGCAGCTCAAGATAAAGCTTATGCTAAAGAAGTTGTTGAATCAGGTCTTAAATCAGTACAAATTGATGTATTAACAGGTGTTAAGACTACAGCTGGTGTTGATGATGTTGTTACAGCAATTGGTGATAGCAATTTTGTGGCTGGAACAGTTGCAAATACTGTAAAATATACATCAAAAGATGGTAAAGCATACACAGTTACTGTAGATATGTCTGATAAAAACACTGGATATACAGTTACTAATGTTACTGAAGCTAAATAATTAATATTAGTATAATAATTTATTTTATATAAAATAAATATACAAACTATTAATATTTATAAAATAAGGTTACCTAAAACATTTGAAAAACCTTTTTAGGTAACCTTTTTTACATAATAGAATTTAAGTACTAACATTAATGAATTACAAACAATAAAACAAAATAACAAATCCTAAAATAAAAAGGAGAAACATGAACCTACTATTATATATTTACATATTTCTTATAGGAATAACTTTTGGAAGTTTTTTTACACTTGCTGTTTATAGAATACCAAGAGGGGAAGATATAACACATACAAGGTCATATTGCCCAAAATGCAACCATAAATTATCATTCTGGGATATGATACCATTATTTAGTTATATATTCTTAGGAGCAAAGTGCAGGTATTGTAAAGAAAAAATACGTCCTAGATATTTTATATTAGAATTTTGCTCAGGACTAGTATTTATATTATTTGCATTATCAATAAAACTTAACATATATACTTTAACAGCACAAACAATTGTATATTTTATCTTTGGCTTGCTATATATAGCTGGTCTATTTATCATATCTGGAATTGATAAAGAAAAAATAAACATCCAAAATGAAGTAACATTATATCTTACAATAGTAGAAGCAGTGTATATAATATATCTATGTATAGTAGATTCTGCTAGTATTTATAGATATGTCATATACTTATTAACATTAGTAATATTAACCATGGCAAATACCATTTATTATAAGAAGAAGGTAAAAAATAATTATACATTGGATTGTTTAATTTTACTTAATATAATGTTAATATTCACATACGAATGTTGTTCTATATTAACTGTAATATTTACACTTTTAGCCATGTCTATAAAAGTTTTAATTGATAAAATTAATAAAAAAGGGGCAAACTATAGTAAAACAAATAAAAAATTACCAATAGGTTTTTTTCTATGTGTTACGAATATAATTACTCTTTTGGCTACAAACTTTATAATTTTCTATATAGGATAAGTTTTGAAAATAACAAACTTTTAGAAGATGTACCTTGAGAAAGGAAAACAAAAAATATGAAAAGAATTATATCAAATAATAAGGGAATAACAGGAATTGACCTAACAATTGGTATTATAGTATTAAGTCTATTTACTGGGGTTATAGTTTCACTTATGTTGAATGCGTATCGTACAGCTGTTGAAATAAAGAAAAGTGCGAATGCTATGGCTTATGCAACAATTATACTAGAAAAAGTTGATGAAAAAAGTTTCGATTATGTTAATGATGGCTTTGTTGCATATTTAGAAAACCTGGGGGAAGTTGATATAGACGAAGATTATACAATTACGTTTAACACAGAGGTATTAGAAGAGGATTTATTCAAAAAGGCAACAATAACAGTAAGCTATGATGTAAATGGTGAACAAAAAGAAATAACTATAAATAAATTAAAAATAAAGGAATTATAAAATAATGGTTAATAAAAGTTTTAAATCAGAAAAAGGAGTAACCTTATTAGCACTTACTATATATATGATAGTTTTAACAGCTGTATTAGGTATGATGACAGTATTAAGTAATTTATTTTATAATAATGTATATACTTTGCAAGATACAGTAGAAAATGCTGGAGACTTTGACACTCTTAATAGTAGTCTAATTATTGATGCTAAAGCAAATACATCAGTTAGGGTAGACGAAAGTACTAAAACTATTGTATTTGGTGATGATGCAACATACACATATAATGAAGAAGAAGAAACTATATATAGAGGTGAATTTAAAGTTGCATCACATGTAAAATATTTTAATGTAACTAGTTCAACAAAAACAGTAGATAATGTTGAAAAAGAGATACTTACAATTAAAATTATTATAGGAGATTCAACACAAAATTTAATAAACCAAACAATAGATTATACACTAAAATATTGGTAAATTTTTTATAAGGAAAACGCTAAAAAATAAATTTTAGCTGAGTTTGAACTTTAAGAAAGGAATATTTAAGTATGGATAACAGAAGAACACAACCAATTGGAATTGAACTTGTAAAAAGAAGAATTGTTAAAGAGGAAGATATAAACAGAGCATTAGATTACCAAAAGGAGCATCCTTCAAAAAAAGTTGGAGATATATTATATGAATTGCATATAGGAAACCCAAATGCTTTAATTGCTGCAATAGCAGACATTCTAGGCGAAAAACCAATGCTATTAGGTTCTGCAGATATAAAAATAAACATAGCAGATTATTTACCACTTGATATTGCAAGAAAAAATAAAGCAATACCTTTTGAAACTGGAGCTGGAAAAATAAAGGTATGTTTCTCAAATACGGCTAACCAGAGAATGCTAGAAAATATGAGGCTTTTGTTTTTAAACAAAGGCTTAATAATGGAAAGATATATTACTTTTGATAGTATTATTGATGAAATTTTAACTTCAATGGAAATAGCTTCAACAGAAACTATTGATGTAAATGCTGATATATCTGAACTTGTAAATTCTATAATAAAAAATGGTATGGAAAAAAGAGCAAGTGATATTCATATAGAGCCAGAAGAAAATTCTATAAGAGTAAGATATAGAATTGATGGTGAACTAGTTACAGCTGCAACAATAGAAAAAGATAAACAAGCTCAGTTAATAGGAAGATTAAAAGCAATTTCTAATATGCACCAAGAAAAACAAGAATCTCAGGATGGTAGAATTTTATTATATAGTGATTATAATATCCGTGTGTCTTCACAGAAAAATGTTTATGGTGAAAAATTTGTTTTAAGACTTTTAAAGAAAAATGCAGATGTTCAGCAAATATTTGAATTAGGATTTCCAAATGATCCAGAGCTTGTAAAGAAATGCTTCAACAAAAAGAATAGTATTGTTTTAATAGCTGCTCCAACAGGAGAAGGTAAAACAACAACATTATACAGTATTATAGACTTCTTGAATAAACCTGAAATAAATGTTACAACAATTGAAGATCCAGTTGAAATAAGAATTCCAGGACTAAACCAAATAGAAGTTGATGCAAGGGCTACATTCTCAGATTCTTTAAGAACTGTTTTAAGACAAGACCCAGATATAATTCTAGTTGGAGAAATTCGTGATAGAGAAACTGCTGAAATAGCTATGCAAGCAGGACAAACTGGACACTATGTTTTATCAACAATACACACAATAGATAGTATAGAGGTTATAACAAGACTAAGAAAAATTGGTGTATCTGATTATGATATTGCAAGTACACTTGCGACTTCATTATCTCAAAGATTGGTAAGAAGAGTATGCCCTAAATGTGCAGTAAAGAGAGAATATACAGAGGAAGAAAAAAATATAATAAATGGTATTGCAAAAAAATATGGAGTAGAATATGATTTCACAGGAAAATACACATATGATACTGTTGGATGCCAATATTGTAACAATAGTGGTTTTTATGGAAGAATTGGTATATTCGAAATATTAAATATGACAGAAGATGTAAAAGAACTAGTAATAAAAGGCGAATCTAGTTTGGAAATTAGAAAAAAAGCAATGGAAGAAGGGTACAAACCTTTAGTAATAGATGGATTTAATAAAATTTTAAATGGATATACAACGTTAAAAGAATTAAATTCTAAACTAGTTATATATTAAAATAAAGGTAATATACCAAAAGGAGAGTAACATGGTAGATGTAGATGATATTTTAAGAACAGCGATAGAAAAAGATGCATCAGATGTGCATTTAATAAGTGGAATTAGACCAATGCTAAGAATTGCAAGACATTTAACTCCATACGAAGGATGTGATAATCTTACGCCAGAAGATATGGCAGATATTTATGATTATTTCATAAGAGGTAACATAGATAAAGATGCAGTTTTTACACAAACAAAAAAACTAGATTCATCATTTGAGTTTAACGGACTTCGTTTCAGAGTGAACATATCTTTATCTGGAGATGTTCCAGTATTTACATTAAGACTTATAAAAAATGAATTACCAACATTTGATGAACTTGGTGTTCCAGACATAGTAAGAAGAATGATGTACCAACCACAAGGCTTAGTTCTTGTAACTGGTAAGACAAACTCTGGTAAAACAACAACTTTAAACGCATTGATAAACGAAATAAATGAAACGCAAAATAAAAAAATACTTACACTTGAAAGTCCAGTAGAATTCAAGCATAAATGTAAACAATCTGTAATAGTACAAAAGGAAGTTGGCTATGGACAAGATGTTTTAACATATAAAGATGGTGTTAAAAACTGTTTAAGAGAGGACTGCGATATTCTAGTAATTGGTGAGATTCGTGATAGAGAAACAATGGATGCTGCAATTGAAACAGCAGAAGCAGGACACTTGGTAATAGGAACATTACACACAAAATCTTGTGCAGAAACAATAGATAGAATGATAAACTTCTATGAAATATCTGACCAACAAAGTATAAAATATATGATAGCTTCACTATTAAAATTAGTTACTTCACAAAGATTAATTCGTGGAAAAGATGGAAAGTTAGTATTAGTTCCAGAAGTTATGGTTGTAGATAATATTATTTCTGGTATAATAAGAAAAGAGAAACTTAGTGTTTCAGAAATAGAAGATGCAATACAAAGCGGCTCGGCAAATGGAAGCATAGGTTTAATAAATTCAATTGCTGAACTATTTGTTGATGATAGAATAACATTAGACCAAGCAAAGGCTCAAATAGAAGAAAAGAATATAGAAATACTAAACAGAACAATAATGCAATTAAAAATAAAAAGAGGAAATAACGGAAACCATATTGGGTATTAATTAAATATCAAAACATTAATTTTTAAACTAAGTTTGAATAGAGAAGGAGGTATGCGAAAAAATGCCAGAGTATGTATACAGAGCTATTACTAAAGAAGGAGTAATAGTAAAAAACAGAGTTGAAAGTGGAAACAAACAGACTCTAGTAAAAAGACTAAAAGAAGGTAATTTAACACCTATAGATGTTGTTCAAATTGGTTATGGAAGAAAAAAAGTAAATGTAAAAAAGAGAAATGTCACAGATATAGATGAAATAATGAAAACAGCAAACTCTTCAAGTGTAATACAAGGAAGAGGAAGAAAAAAGCAATCAGTTATTGAAAAAGTAAACCTTGCTATTTCTAAACAAGAAAAAGTAACAACAAGAGACATAATGGTATTTACCCAAAACTTTTACCTATTAAAAAAGGCAGATTTCAATAATATACATGCATTAAGCACAATAATAGAAAGTACAGAAAACCTTACTTTTAGAGGTGTGCTTGAAGATATATTAGCTGGACTAGAAGCCGGTGAATATATGTACACAACCATGGAATATTACGAAAACATATTTCCATATATATATATAAATATGATAAAAGTTGGAGAACTTTCGGGCTCTCTAACACAATCACTTCAACAGGCTGTAAAATACCTAGACACTAGTACAGATACAAGCAAGAAGTTAAAGAAAATAATAATTCCCAATGTAATACAATTGGTAGCATTAATAGCGTTATTATTTGTAGGAAGTTTATATACAATACCTACAATACAAAATGTATATAATGAAGTTGGAACAAAAGATACACTACCTGCAATAACAATAGCGTTCTCACATGTAATAGAATGGATTGCTGCACACTGGTATGTACCGACTGGAATAATTGCAGTAATTGTAGGAATTATATTTGCATATATTAATACACCAAAAGGAAAATATAATTTCGACTACTTTAAATATACAATGCCTATATTTGGAAAGTTAAACTATACTATGGATTACTCGAGGCTTATGAGAGCAATGTTACTAAACCTAGAGAATGGAATGAGAATTCAAGATGCTTTGGATGTTAGTAAAAATGTAGTAAGTAACTTTGTTATGAGAGCCATGGTAGAAACATCTATAAACAATATTTTAGTCGGAACATCATGGATAGAACCATTCGAAAAAGCAGGCCTTGGTTCAACAATGATAACCGAGATGTTAAAGGTAGGTATGCAAACAGACTTATCTGCAATGATGGAAAAATTATTAGAATATATGGATGTTGATATAAAAAATACAATGGATAAAATTATGGCTGTATTGCCACAATTAGTATATTCGATAGTTGGTGTTCTATTAATATTTGTTGTTGTAGTTGTACTTGTACCTTGTATTCAAGTATACATGGGAACATTCATGTTTTCAGCAGCAGGAGTATAAAACCTTCGCCCAATGGGGACGCCCCATTTGGGGCGAATTTTTTTGCATTTTTTAAAATTATATGTTAATATTGTATTGTGAAATTCAAAGGAGACTATTTATGAAATTTGGAATAGATTTAGGTGGAAGCCATGTTGCAATTGGCTTGGTAGATGAAAATAGCGAAATAATAGAAAAAAGAACTTATTACATGAATGATAGAAGAAATGTAAGTTTAGAAGATTATATAGTAAGTTCAATTGTTCACGGAATTAATGAAATATTACAGAGTACAAGATATAACTTATGTCAGATTGAGAGTATTGGAATTGCAACACCTGGAAATCCCAAAGATGGATATATAAAAAATGTTGTGAATTTAAGAATAAAAGAGTTTAATATTACTCAAAAATTAAGAGAAGCATTTGGAAGTAAAGAACTAAAAATAAATTTACAAAATGATGGAAAATGTGCAGCATTAGCAGAAAAATACAAAGGTTCACTTAAAGACTATAATGATTGTGTTTTCTTGTGTATAGGTACAGGAATAGGCGGAGCAGTTTTCTTTGACGGCAAATTTATAAAACCTATTCGCAATGCTGGATTCGAATTTGGACACATGGTAATAAATAAAAATGGAGAACAGTGCAACTGTGGTAATAAAGGTTGTTTTGAAGCATATTGCTCAAAGAAAAAATTCAAAGAGCAAATGCAAAAAATACTAGGAATTACAGAATATATTGGAGCTGCAGATTTAACAAAAGAAATAGAAGAAAATATGGGCAATAGTGATGTAAAAAATTTGCTAGAAGAATATGTTGATAATTTAGCATTAGGAATAGCAAATATAATAAATATATTAGAGCCAGAAGCAATAAGCATAGGTGGAAGCATGTCACATTATGAAAAATTAATATTTAGCAGATTGAAAGAAAAAATTTATAGTGGAGAATATTTATTTAATAAAGAAAATCCACCTAAAATATTAACAGCTCAAGCAGGGAATGATGCAGGTATAGTAGGTGCAACACTTATTTTTTAACTAAAACTGCAAATAGAAGAGAGGAATGCGAAAAATGAATGTATATGAAGAAACACAACTAATATTACATAAATATAAAATACAGGCTAATAAAAGTTTGGGGCAAAACTTTTTGGTAGATGATAATGTTATAGATGAAATAATACGTAGCTCTAATATAAATAAGCAAGATTTAATAATAGAAATTGGGCCAGGGCTTGGTGTTTTAACTAATAGACTATTACAAGAGACAAATAATATTATTGCAGTAGAGCTTGATAAAAGAATGGTAAATATATTGCAAGACAGATTTATTATAAATATAAACGGTCAAGCTGAAAGTAAATTAGAAATAATAAATGAAGACGTATTAAAAATAAATTTGAATGAAATAATTGCAGAAAAAAGAAAACAAACAGAAATAAAAAATGTAAAAATAGTTGCAAATTTGCCATATTATATTAGTACTCCAATTATAATGAAACTATTAGAAAATAGACTAGATATAGATGAAATAATAGTAATGGTACAAAAGGAAGTTGCAGAAAGATTAACCGCAAAAACGGGAACAAGGCTTGCAGGAGCAATAACATATGCTGTTGAATACTATTCAGATGCAACAGGTATTATAAAAGTTTCAAAAGAATCATTTGTGCCAAGTCCAAAAGTAGAGTCTGAAGTAATTAAATTAAAAGTTAGAAAAGATAAAAAAATTCAAGTAAAAGATGAGAAATTACTATTCAATATTATATCAAAAAGTTTTATGCAACGCAGAAAAACACTATCAAATGTGCTAATAAATAACAATATAATGCATAGTAAAGAAGATGTAAAAAATATGTGGAAAGAGCTTAAAATTGATGAAAATGTAAGAGGAGAGAGTTTAACATTAGAACAATTTGGGAAAATTGCAGATTATATTAGTGAGAAAAAATAAAACATAAATATTTAGTTATATTACTAAAAATTAAAAAAATGAAAAAACATGTTATTATGAAAATAATATTGTGAGGAGGTAAAACTAGTAATTTTGGAGGTAATGCCAAAAATAAAAAAAGGCCTTTAAAAATAAAACAAAAAATGTTATAATCATAATAGATATGTAAATTTTGAAAAATAAAAAAAGGGAGGAATGCGGTACAAAATGAATCAAATTTTAGTCACTGAAAAGTTATACATAACACCAGAAATAAAACGTAAAAAAAGAATGTATAAAATAAGATTCTTTTTATCCGTTTTCTTAATTTGTATTTTATTTTCATATTATATATATGCAGAAAATGATAGAAATAAGAGCGAAGAAGTGGCGCATGCAATATTAAGTCAAATAGAAAATACTAACAATACAATTGCTAATGATAATACAACAAAAAACATAGTGAATGATGTATTAGTAATAGCGCTAGATGAACAAGAATCAAATGATGCGGATGGAGAAATTCATGATACACCAAACCAGAATCAATCTTCAGACAATAAGGATTCCAAAGAAGATCCATATGCAGATATGACAGAATCCATTTTATCTATTCCTTGTATAGGAATAAGTTATCCAGTACTTTCAGAAACATCAGATGAATTATTAAAAATATCATTAAACAAATACTGGGGCAATGGCCCAAACAAAATAGGAAACTATTGTATAGTAGGCCATAATTATGCAAATGGAAAATTATTTGGAAAGTTAAATCAAATGGAAATAGGAGATATAGCAACATTAAAAGATTTAGCAACAGGAAAAACAGTAACATATGAGGCATATAATAAGTACATAGTGGAACCAACAGATGTTAGTTGCACAAGCCAGTTAACAAATGGAAAAAGAGAAATGACATTAATCACATGTAAAAATTACGGAACGCAAAGACTAATAATAAAATGTAGAGAAGTATAGCATAAAATATTGACTTTTGTAAATTTATTAAATATAATGTAGAAAGAATTAACGAAGGAGGAATAAACATGGCTAAGAAAAACGAAGAAGTAAAAACAATAGTATGGGTATTTTGGATAATGTTAGCAATAATTGGTGTTAGCTTGCTATTTGCTGGAATACAAAACAGTGTACAAGGAAACAATATTACAACATCTGTAATGTTAATAGTTGTTGGAATAATCCTACTATTCATTGGATTAGTAATGGTTTTAGGCAAAGCAAACATAATAACAAATGAAATTGAATTGCCAAAGTCTTCAAAAAAAGAAGAAAAGAAATAGTTAAATACAATAACCGCTATAGAAATATGACGGTTATTTTTTTATTGGAAAAGCAAAATATAATAAAATAAAAACGAATAATCTTGTGCGCTTATGCAAGTTTATTCGTTTTTTTATTTTCATCTTTAAAATTAGAAAGGCCAACTAGATAATCGATAGAAACATCATAATATTTGGCAAGTGTAATTAAATGAGATATAGTAATAGTCCTTTTTCCATTTTCATATTCAGAATAATATTGTTGTGAAATACCAAGTATACCAGCTATATCTTTTTGGAGTAAATCATTATCTTCACGTAAATCTTTAATTCTTTTAAACTGCACAGTTAATGAGTCCTTTCAATTTTAAATCTTTATTTTCTATCCATATTTTAACAGAAAAAAATATAAAAGAACTCCTATACATAATATAATATGTACAAAATATGAAGTACATATACATAATTAAAATAGTTAGCAAAATTGCAATATTACAACAAAAAAGTTTTTATAAAATTTTATGTAATTTATATTGACATTTTATACTCTTATACATATAATGAATATATGAACAAACATTCAAATGAAACATGAAAAATTTATATGCTTTATACAAGAGTACAAAACGCAAGAAAGGAAGTTCTATGGAAGAAAATGTTGAACAAATTAGCATCAATGTTGAAAAGGTAAATAAAATAAAAAGTAATTTTCCAGATGAAGATTTATTATTTGATATAGCGGAGAATTTTAAGGTTTTTGGGGATTCTACAAGAATGAAGATAATTGCAGCATTATTAGAAGAAGAGCTTAATGTATCAGAGATTGCTGCAATTACAAATTCTACACCATCGGCTATTTCACATCAGTTAAGAGTTTTGAAACAAGCAAAACTTGTTAAGGGAAGAAAAGACGGGAAAGCGGTTTATTATAGTTTGGACGATGATCATGTTAGAAAAATTTATGAGATTGGAAAAGAACACATAGAAGAAAGTTAATCACCCCCAAAGGGGCGTCCCTAACGGGCGAAAGGAGACAGTATGAAAAAATATGAGTATGAAATTGCAGGGCTTGATTGTGCAGCTTGTGCAAATGAAATACAAGAAGGATTAAACAAAAATCCTGAAATAAAAAATGCAAATGTAAATTTTGCAAAGATGAAATTAACATATGAAACAGATACTCTTTCTAAGGAAGAAATTGAGAAGATTGTACAGAGTATTGAGCCAGAGGTTGAACTACTTGAGGTTAATAGTAAAAGTAAAGATTTAAAAAATGAGAAGGCTCAAAAAGAAAATAGAAAGAAGTTATGGCTTCATATTTTAAGACTTGTAATTGGCGCAATTGTTGCTGGGGTTGGATTATATATTCCAATGCCTCAAATAGCATCTACTATATTTATAGTTTTAGGTTATGCTGTTTTGTTATTTAAAACAGTAAAAAATGCAGTGAAGTTATTATTTAAGAGTAAGACAATTAACGAGAATTTGCTTATCACAATCTCGTGTATAGGAGCATATCTGGTAGGAAAATCTTCTGAAGGATTAATGGTTATTATTCTTTATGAAATTGGTAAAATTCTAGAAGAGAAGGCTATCAATAAAACAAGAAAATCTATATCAGATTTAATGGATATCAAGCCAGAATATGCTAATCTAAAAAAAGGTGACGAAATTGAAATAGTCGAGCCATCAGAAGTAAAAGTTGGCGATATTGTTGTTGCAAAACAAGGAGAAAAAATCCCACTGGATGGTGTTGTTGTAAAAGGTACTGCAAGTTTAAATACAGCTTCTTTGACTGGTGAATCTAAACCACAAGATGTTGATGAAAATGATATTGTTTTGTCAGGAAGTATTGTATTAGAAGGTTTATTAGAAATAAAAGTTACAGAAAAGTATGAAAACAGTACTGTTAGCAAGATTTTAGAGCTTGTTGAGAATGCTACTGATAAAAAGGCAAAGACAGAAACTTTTGTTAATAAAGCAGCTAAAATTTACACACCAATTGTTATCGGGATTGCAATATTAGTGGGAATATTCTTGCCATTAATATCTAATGTAACATATGGTGGAGAAAATGGTTCAATATATAGGGCATTAATTTTCTTGGTAATATCTTGTCCATGTGCGATTGCGATATCTGTTCCATTATGCTATTTCTCTGGAATTGGTAAATCATCTAAGGAAGGAATTTTGATAAAAGGAAGCGACTACTTAGACGAATTAAAAGACGTAAAAGAAATTGTTTTTGATAAGACCGGAACACTTACAAAAGGTCAATTTGGAATTTCTAAAATTGAAGTTTACAGTGATAAATATGTGGAAAACGATGTACTAAAATATGTTGTATGGGGCGAAAGCTATTCGAACCATCCAATTGCAAAATCGATAGTAAGAAATGCAAAAAATGTTGAAACTAAAAAAGTAGAAAATTATGAAGAGATAACTGGTAAGGGAATAAAATACAACATTGATGGAAAAACAGTTTTAGCAGGGAATTCATCTTTAGTTGAAAAAGAAGATGAAGTTGCAGGAAGTACAAAAATTTATTTAAAAATTGATGATGAATTAGTAGGTGCAATTCTACTAAAAGACGAAGCAAAGCATGGTACAAAAGAGGCAATACAAGCTCTAAATTCTAGAGGAATAGTTACTAAAATGTTTACTGGAGACAACAAAAAAGCAGCAAAACAAATTGCCGCAGAACTTGGAATAAGTAAATTTGAAGCAGAAATGTTGCCAGACCAAAAATATTCTGAACTTGAAAAAGAATTAGAAAAATATAAAGGTACAAACGGCAAAGTAGCATTTGTTGGGGACGGAATAAACGATTCACCAGTACTTGCAAGAGCAGATGTTGGAATATCAATGGGAGGAGTTGGCTCTGGTTCTGCAATAGAAGCATCAGACATTGTTGTAATGACAGATTCAATAGACAGAATTGACTGTGCAATAGATATTTCAAAGAAAACAAGTAAAATAATAAAACAAAACTTAATATTCTCTATAGGAGTAAAAATAGTAGTATTAATACTAAGCGTATTCGGAGTTGCAAACATGTGGGAAGCAGTATTTGCTGACGTTGGGGCGACACTAATAACAGTATTAAATTCATTGAGAATATTGAAATAAAATCAATACAAACAAGCAAAAATGTGTCGTAATTTGATACATGATTATGCTTGTTTTTTGGTGTATAATTCAAATATTAATTTTAAATTATGTGAAAATTGTCATTATTTTTGCATAATTTTTTTGTTTCTGGAAAAGCTAGAGTATGAATAAAAAATTGGAGGAAAACTTATGGAAAAACATATTATGGTAACTGGAACATCTAAAGTTTCATGGAAAGATGCAATTGTGCAAACAATAGCAGAAGCATCTAAGACTATAGATTATTTAACAGGTGTTACTGTCGTAAATCAAAAAGCAAAGATTAATGGTGATAAAATAACTGAATATTATGTGGATATTGATTTAACGTTTATGATTGATAGGGATAGAAAATAAAAAATTGTAATTATTTTCAATCGAAAGGAGGAAATTAGAATGGAACAGATAAATACAAATAAAAAATACAATGAGTATGTAAAACAAAAGTCGCCTAATTCACCAATATTGAAGGATTGTTTTAATGCTTTTTGGGTTGGAGGATTAATTTGCTCAATTGGTCAAATTATATTGGACTTTTGCATGTTTAAAGGAATGGATAATACTATGGCATCGACTGTAGTATCGATTTCGTTAATCGCAATTTCTGCTATTTTAACAGCATTGAATGTGTTTAATAGAATTGGAAAATTTGCTGGTGCTGGTTCATTAGTACCAATAACAGGGTTTGCTAACTCAATCGTTTCTCCTTCTATAGAATACAAATCTGAAGGATATGTTATGGGAGTTGGTGGCAAAATGTTTACTGTTGCAGGACCGGTTTTAGTATTTGGTATATCAACTTCAGTAATAATTGGAATTATAGCAGCAATATTTATCTAATGGATTTTTTATGTTCAATTAAAGAGAAGTTTTATAAGTAAAGGAGATTTTTATATGCATAAAATTGGAAAACAAACTGTATGTTTCGATAATCCGCCAATAATATTACAAACTGCTTCGATTGTTGGACCAAAAGAAGCTAATGGTCCAATGGCAAGCTATTTTGATAAGTGTTTGGAAGACGAGTTTTGGGGAGAAAAGTCATGGGAAAAAGCAGAAAGTAAAATAATAAAAGAAACTGTAAATTTGGCAGTTTCAAAATCTGGTTTAGCAAATACAGATATAGACTATTGTTTTGCTGGAGATTTACTAAACCAATGTATCTCTTCGGACTTTGGATTAAGAGACACAAATGTACCTTTCTTTGGAGTGTTTGGAGCATGTTCGACTTTTGTGGAAAGCATGTGCTTGGGCTCTGTATTTATAGAAGGCGGAGCTGCAAACAATGTAATATGTGCGACTTCGAGCCACTTTTGTAGTGCAGAAAAACAATTTAGATTTCCACTAGAACTTGGAACTCAAAGACCACCAACAGCACAATGGACTGTAACTGGAGCGGGAGCTGCAATATTAAGCAATAGCGGAGAAGGACCTCGTATAACAAACATTACGCCTGGAAAGATAGTAGATATGGGAATAAAAGATGCAAATAATATGGGAGCTGCGATGGCACCTGCTGCACTAGATACACTAATGGTTCATTTTCAAGATACAGGAAGAAAGCCAAGCTATTATGATGCGATAATTTCAGGAGACTTAGGCTATATTGGAAAAGAAATAGTGCAAGAAATGGCTCAGAGTAAAGGCTATAATATAAAGGCTAACTATAATGATTGTGGAGTGCTAATGTTTGACCAAGAAAAACAAGATACGCATTCAGGAGGAAGCGGATGTGCATGCATTGCAACATTATTTTCTGGATATTTCTTTAAGCAATTAAAAGAAGGAAAATTAAAACGAATTCTTTTAATTGCAACAGGTGCACTGATGAACTCGACTAGTATGCAACAGGGAGAAACAATACCAGGAATAGCACATGCAATTTCCATTGAAATGTAGAAAGGATGACTTATGGAATTTATTCAAAGTATAGATTGGATGCAATTACTAAGATGTTTTGTTACAGGTGGAGGAATATGTATAATAGGTCAAATTTTATTGGATAAAACTAAATTAACACCTGCTAGGATACTCGTAATATTTGTTACAGTTGGTGCAATATTAGGAGGACTAGGATTATATAAATATTTAATAGACTTTGCTGGAGCCGGTGCAACAGTTCCACTTACAGGTTTTGGGGCAAACCTAGCAAAAGGAGCCTTAGAGTCTGTTAAAGAATTAGGTTTGTTAGGAGCGTTTATCGGTGGAGTAAAAGCAAACGCTGGAGGAATAGCTGCAGCAATATTCTTCGGATATTTGGCATCTTTAATTGCAAAACCAAAAATAAAAAAACAATAAAAAATAGTGAGCGTAATTTGAAGAGTTATTACTGCTCACTATTTTTATCTTTATCTTTATATATTAAGACATATAATTAATGATATTGCAAAAAAATTGACATTAGAAGGATAAGCGCTTTATTTAGCTCTTATTTTTGAGGATTTGCATATATAGTCTTATTATTTGTGTATATTACCATTCCAGGTTTTGCTCCATTAGGCTTTTTTACATATTTTATTAAAGTATAATCTACAGGCACATTTTGAGACATTCTAGCCTTGCTATAATATGCCGCAATAGATGCACATTTATATAAAACTGAATCTGGAATATTGAAAGTACAAGATGCACTAGAATTTTCTGAGCTGGAATGTAAACTATCATTTTTTAAGACAACATGACTTCCATGAATATCTTTTGTGTGAAACCAAATATCAGAATTTTGTGCAAGTCTGCAAGTTAAATAATCATTTTGTTTATTATTTTTTCCAATATAAACGGTATAGCCATCAATATTACGTTTTTCTGGCATATTGCTTGAATTTTCTTTTTTTAGGTTGCCATTTTTTGAATGATTCAAATAATTTGAATTATTTAAATTAGCAACTTTATTAGTGCTAGTATAAACATGATTATTTACTGTATTTGCATTTTTTCCGAAAATTAAATTATCACAAATTTCAGAATAAATATTGTCTATATCTTCAATTGTGGAAACTTCCTCTAACTCGTATACAATACTTTCTAAGTATGATAACTCAGCCTCTGACAATTCTTTTTGCTTTTCTATAATAGCTATTGTATTTTGAAGCTTTCTGTATTTTTTGAAAAAGTTCTTGGCATTTTTAGATGGACTAAATTTCTCATCTAATGGTATAGTAATTAAATTATTGTTATCATAATAGTTTTCCAAAGTAACTTCAGCCTGTGGATAATCTGGTATTCTGTATAAATTTGAAGTTATTAATTCACCATATAATCTGTATTTTTCAGCATTTGTGCAATCGGCAATTTTTGAATCTATTGTGCTAATTCTTTCTTTTATCTTTCCAACATGATTTAAAACAAGCTTTAATACTGTATCTCTGTACTGCTTGAATTGCTCAGACTGTTCTTTTGAAGTATAGAAATCATCTAAATAGAAGTTCACAGCAAGTCCATCGTTTGTTGATTTATAAGCAAAGTAATCTTTCTTAACAGAAGAATATTCTTTTAAAACAACGTTATCAGGCATGTTTGCAAATAAATCTTTTAAATATGAGTAAACTTCTTTCAAATTATTAGTAGAAACAGCTGTTGGAATATTCAATGTTTCTAATAAATATGATATATTTTTCTTTCCAAATCCATTGTAAACTTTAGATAGTGTTGATGGCAAATTTTCGGCATCAATTGAGACATCTCTATAAAACTCATCGAAAGTTTTAACTGCAAGAAAGTCCTTTTTAGCACTTTCAATATTCAAATATTTCGAACCAGGGAAGATGTCTCTATTTGAGTTATCAAACTTATTTAGATGACGTAAGCTATCGATAACTGTATGCTCCGAATTTAGCAATATAATATTGCTGTGTTTTCCCATAAGTTCAACAACAAGAGTTTTTGTAATTAAATCATTAAGCTCGTTGTATACATCAACATCAATAAAAACAATACGTTCTAAGCCAGTAGAATAAATTCTTCTTATAGTTCCACCAGTCAAATGTTTTCTAAGAACCATACAAAAATTCAAAACATTTTGAGGGTTAGGCTTAGAATTAGTGGTTAAATTAATTCTATAATTTACTGAATCTATAGAAATATTCAAACAATAATTTTTTCCGCCAGAATAAATACCCAATAAAATCTCGTTTTTATTAGGCTCAAAAATTTTATTTATTTTTCCATTAATAAGGCATGTGTTTAATTCTGAAACTACTGCTTTAGTTACAATACCATCAAAAGCCATTGCAAAAATCTCCTTAAATTTTAATAGAATGATTATACCGCAAAAAAGACTGTTTATCAATAAAAAATCTTATAAAAGTAGCAGTACAATAGGTTATATACTAAACTAATGAAATATGAAAAAATTAAAACAGAAAATCAAAATAATTTGCAAAAAATATTGACATTTCAAGCTTTTTTAGCATATAATACAAACCAATGAGGCACTATTAGGAGGAACTTGCTAAAAGATGAACAACAATTATAATAATATGTCTGATGATGAACTACTGGAATTGATAAATAAAAAAGATACAGATGCACTAGATTTTTTAATATGCAAATATAAAGACCTAGTCAATTCAAAAGTGAATAAATATTTTATAATTGGTGCCGAAAAAGAAGATATAGTACAAGAAGGTTTGATTGGGTTATATAAAGCAATTAAAGATTATAAGCCGGACAAGCAGAACTCATTTAAATCATTTGCAAATTTATGTATAGAAAGACAATTAATAACAGCAATAAAATCCTCTAATAGACAGAAACATATGCCATTAAATTCGTATTTATCATTGAATATGACAGCTTTTGAAAACGAAGATGGAAATAATGATACACAAATAGTGGACGTGCTTGAAAACACAGTAATAGAAGATCCACTAGATACAATCACAAAAAAAGAATACTTTTCAAGTGTAGAAAATGTGATAGACTCATCTTTAAGTGACTTTGAAAAGAAAGTACTTAATAGATATGTACAAGGTGAATCTTATGTAAAAATTGCAGAAAGGTTAGATGCTCCAGTAAAATCTGTGGACAATGCGATACAAAGAATTAGAAAGAAAACTGCAAAAAATATACAAGCAGAAAGCAATATATAAAAGCTTCTGATGCAAACCAGAAGCAACATATGCTATCATAGCTCAGTAGGTAGAGCGCAGCCTTGGTAAGGCTGAGGTCACGGGTTCGATTCCCGTTGTTAGCTCCAGAATTTATAGAAAACTAGAATTTTGAGAGAATTCTAGTATTTTTTATTTTAAAATGGGAATTGAAAAGGAGGAACAGAAAATTGTCCAGTGGACAATTTTCCCGACGCGGGTAGATTCCCGTTGTTAGCTCCAGAATGAAAAAATTAGAGTTTTATATAACTTTAATTTTTTTTATTTTATCTAACATAAAAAAATATGCATATATTTTTAGTGTTCGCTTGTTTTTTATTAATATATATAGTATAGTAATTGATATAGGAAATGAGATAAGCAAGTGTGTTGCCACTTTACTTCATAGTATATACTATGGGAAAGTGAGGTGGTGTTTATGGGGATTATATTATTTTTAATATATGCATGGGGATTTTCCCTTACTATAAACGTAGCCTTATTAGCAATTATATACATAATTTTGTCAAATAAGGAATAAATAAAACAACACATCTTTGCTTTGGCCAGCAGATGTGTTGTTACAATAATATGTGGCAACCACGATTGTGGTTTTTCATTTCCTATATTTATTATATACATTAATTATCTGTTTGTCAATTTTTTGACAACGATTTTTGTTATAAATTTAATCTAGTTATATAAAAAATAAACCACCAGCAGAGTTGCTCTGAAATGAGCAACTCTACTGGTGGTTGTGGTACATGTGATAAGGCATGTACCATGAAATGAAATTATGCGATTACGATAACATCGCCGTCAAACGGCTTGTTGACCTCACCCAGATATTCGAAATCCTCGAACATCTTAAGGAGATAGAGAAACTTCATTTCGGTGTAACCATCAGGATCTTTTTTAGGAAGCTCCTGAGAATTTCCAAAAACTTTTTGAAGCAATTCATCGCCGATCTTGTTAGGCTTGATTTTGATCATGTCGTTCATCGATACTTTCATTAAAACTTCCTCCTTGTGATTGTTCGGAGGATTGTGCCTCCGAACTCTGTTTATATTCGAAGGCAACACATATCAAAATATGTTACTGGTAAAATTATACAATGTTTTACAGAAAAAGTCAAATATTTCCAACTGGAATTTTGAAAAAATAAATTTTTGTCTAAATTTGTATAAATAGTCTCAATAAAAAATTCCTCGAATACAATATATTAGGAGGATTTAATATGGAAAAGATTAAGACAATAGCAAAATATACAATAAATGTTTTGGCAATTATTAGTGCTCTAGTTACTGGAATTAATGCTGTAGAAGGAATAACAATACCATATGCGATTCAAATAGTACAAGTAATAGCTGTTGTTCAAGGTGTAATAAGTACGTATTTATTAGGACAGAAGGCTATTAGTAATAGGGAGAAGAAATAAATATGAATATAATTAATACAAATTTAAATTTTAAACAAATGGATACACGTAGTTCTACTCAAAGAATAATTTTACATCATGCTGCGGCCAAAAAGTGTTCTGCTGAGGACATTCATAGATGGCATTTAAACAATGGTTGGAGTGGAGCTGGATATCACTTTCTGGTAAGAAAAGACGGCACAATATATAGACTTCGTCCAGAGGATAAGGTTGGAGCACATGCATATGGTGCAAATTATGATTCATTGGGAATTTGCTTTGAAGGAGATTATAAAGAAGAAATAATGCAAGAGGAGGAGATTAAAGCTGGAAGAGAACTTGTAAATTTTTTAAAAAATAAATATGGAATAAACACAGTACAAGTTCATAAAAACGTAAATGCAACAAATTGCCCGGGTGACAATTTTCCATTTGATCAAATAGCAAATGAAACAGGAGAATCAAAACCAAGCCAAGAAAAGAGGAAAATAGCTATAATACAAACTTCTTTAAATGAAAAATATGGCTTAAATATTTCAGTAGATAATATTTATGGAAACGAGACGAAGAAGGCATTGGTGAAGGGATTACAAACAGAATTAAATAAACAGTTTGGAAGTAAACTAGCAGTCGATGGAATATTTGGAACTAACACTTACAATGCCTGCATAAATGTTCGAAGAGGAGCAGAAGGAAACATCACTTGGTTAATTCAGTCAATGTTTATTTGCAAATTATTTAACATTAATGCAGACGGAATATTCGGACCCGCAACAGAAAGTGCGGTACGAGAATTTCAAAAAAGAAATGGATTATCACAAGATGGAATAGTTGGAAAGAATACGTTTAATAAATTATTCAAATAATAGTGAAAATATATTTAAAATTCTATTTGGGGTTCCAATATGGAACCTTAAATAAATTAATTGCCAAAAGTAATAATTTGTGTTATATTATAATAGCTATAAGAAAAAGAAAGGTCGAAGATATAATGAAAATAGGAATTGTAGGACTTCCAAATGTAGGAAAGAGTACTTTATTTAATGCAATAACAAATGCAGGAGCAGAATGTGCAAACTATCCATTCTGTACAATAGAACCAAATGTTGGAGTAGTTCCAGTGCCAGACGAAAGATTGGACAACCTAGCAAAGATGTACAATCCTCAAAAGGTCACACATGCTGTAATTGAATTTGTTGATATAGCAGGTTTGGTAAAAGGAGCAAGCAAAGGTGAAGGATTAGGCAATAAATTTTTATCTCATATAAGAGAAACAGATGCAATTTGCCAAGTTGTAAGATGTTTTGAAGATTCAAACATAATACATGTTGATGGAAGCATTAACCCTGTAAGAGATATAGAAACTATTAATTTAGAACTTGTATTTGCAGATTTAGAGACTGTTGAGAAAAGAATTGATAGAGCTAGTAAATTAATAAAAGGTGATAAGAAATATCAATTAGAATTTGATACATGGAAAAAAGTAAGAGATGCTTTGCAAAATGGAAAACCAGCAAGAAGTTTGGAGTATACAGATGAAGAACTAGAAATAGTAAGGGATGGATTCTTACTAACAATGAAACCAATTTTATATGTTGCAAATGTTTCAGAAGATCAATTATTGGATGAAAATGATGCAAATGTAAACAGCGTAAAAGAATATGCAAAACAAGACAAGGCAGAAGTAATAAAGCTTTGCGTAAAAATAGAAGAAGAATTATCAAGTTTAGATGGTAATGACAAAAAGGAAATGCTAGAAGCATTAGGCCTAGAAGAGTCTGGATTAGATAAAGTAATAAAAGCAAGCTATGATTTACTTGGATTAATGTCATTCTTAACAGCCGGAGAGCCAGAAGTAAGAGCCTGGACAATAAAGAAAGGAACAAAAGCTCCACAGGCTGCAGGAAAAATTCACTCAGATATAGAGAGAGGGTTCATTAGAGCAGAAATAGTTTCTTATGATGATTTGATGAGAGAAGGCTCAATGACAGCTGCAAAAGAAAAAGGATTAGTTCGTTCAGAGGGTAAAGAATACATAATGCAAGATGGAGATATAGTATTATTTAAATTTAATGTATAATAAAAAGGCAATGTTTATGAAGCATTGTCCTTTTTTTCATCATCTAAGTTATCTAAACAATATTGTAGCATTTGACATACTAGGTAATTAAAAGATACATCATTTTTATTTGCTAAATCTTGTAATTCATTAATCATAGTTTCTTTTAAACGGAACGTTTTATTTAAACTTGGTTCTGACTTACTTGATTGAGGTTTTACTTGAAATCCCATAATCTACCTCCTTCGACAAAATTATACAATGATAATACAAAAAATAATATATTATAAAAATGCAAGACAAAATATATTGCAAAACAAAAAGTGGTATGATAGAATAAACTGCATAAATAGTATTTTATGTGAAAAAATAAAACTAAGGAGGAAAGACATGTTAAAAAACAAAAAAGGAATTACGCTAGTTGCATTAGTTGTTACTATAGTTGTACTGCTAATACTTGCGGGGGTAAGTATTAACTTAGTGCTAGGAAATAACGGAATAATAGCAAAAGCAAAAGAAGCAGAAACAAAATCTGCAGAAGCGAGTGAAAACGATTTAAAGGGAATGAATAGTCTAATAGACCAAATGGAAAGTGTATCAAATGGAAATGACAATGGTGGAAAGGCAGAATCTGAGACAGTTCCATACTTACCAAGTAGTGATTTTCACTACGATACAAGTACAAGTGTAGATACAGGGCTTGTAATACAAGATGCAAGTGGAAATGAATATGTGTGGGTAGTAGTGCCAAGAACAACAGCAGTTTATGCCACAACAGGACTAGGAAAAACAACATTTACAGAGGCAGATTATACAAGTATAGAGGCAGATTTAAAAAATTATACAAGCACATATGTAACAAGATCAGGTTATTCAGATACATGGTATGCTGATAATGATAATGAAGGCTGGCTAACAGAAGCTCAATATAATACATTAAAAAATGATATGTTAAAAAGTGTATATTTAAATGGAGGATTTTATATAGGAAGATATGAAGCTGGAATTGGAACTAATAGAACAAGTATAGAGGCAAAAGTAGATGGAAAATATCCGATACCAACAACAGTGCCAGTATCAAAGGCAGATGCATATCCATACACATATGTAACAAGAACACAGGCACAAAATTTAGCAAAGAATGTAAATTCAGGAAATAAAACAAGTAGCTTAATGTTTGGAGTGCAATGGGATTTAGTGCTAGCATTTATGAGCAAAGATACAACAAAAGTAACTGATACAAGTATATTAACATCCGATAGTACAATAATAGGAAATTATTACAATTCAACATTTGATTTAAATAGAGGAAAATATGCACAACATGGTCAGCTAGGAAATACATGGAATAATTTTAATAGTGAATTAGGCTCAATAGTAGTAAAAAATGAAACTACAGGAAAAATGAAGAAAACAGAGCAAGATTCATATGAAAATGCTATACTGTTAACAACAGGAGGAACTGAGCAAAGTAAAGTAATGGATATTTACGATATAGCTGGAAATGCATGGGAGTGGACTTTGGAAAAAACTTTCAACGCCAACAATTCTTGTGCTAACAGAGGAGGCAATTCCAGCTTTACAGGCTCTAACTATCCTGCGGCTTACCGTAACACCTCTGGCACAGACAGAAGCTACTTCAGTGTCGGTTTCCGCGTTTCACTTTTCTAGGAAAGGCTTAACGCTAGAAAAAAAATTGAAAAGAAGGGAAAAATATAATGATAATGAAGGCTATAAGAAGAAGGATGCTTCGTATAGCGAATGAAAAACACTATGTGAAAAATTTTAAATGACACCAATGATGAATGAATAGGTTAAAATTTTTCACTGTGTTTTTTATACTAAAATATCATGCAAATAAGTAGTGAAAAAATGGAGACAAATACTGTGGTTTAAGAAAAATATTATCAATAATAACTTTAGATTATAATTTTAAATTGACTCAAAATCTCAAAAGAAACAAGATAAACTGGAAGATACGAGAAAGTGAAAAAACTGCAGGAATTTACTCCCAAAATAGAGGTAAGGGAAACGGTTTTTTGAATTCAATCAAAAATTATGAAATATCTAAATGACAGTTCGGTATGCTATTTTCGTAGTAGCAATGCAGATACCAATAACCATAGTTTATAATTATGATATTATGGCGAGAACTGAAAGATGGTTTCTTATAGCTATTATTGCTGGAATGGTAATTGATAGTAAATTTAAGATTGATAAAAATCTTGTGATTTTTGAATAGGAACTTATAATTATAACTATCATTATACCAATTTTTTTGAAATCAATTTTTAAACAGACTGAGAACATAAAAAGAATTAAAAATAACCGAAAAGAATAAACTCCTGCCTCGAGATGGTCTATATAGACTGTCTCGAGTTTTTATGTTGTAAAAATTATGTAGTAAACGAGCGAAAATTCACAAAACTTTCACAATAAAATTAGCAATCTCTATTGACTTTTGCTAACTTACGATGTATTATATACACAGTTTAGCACTCAAGACAGTATAGTGCTAAAAAGAGGTGAAAAAATGCTAGACAATAGAAAGAAAAAAATATTACAAGCTATTGTAGAAGAATATATTGAAACAGCTGAGCCTGTAAGCTCGAAGTCTATTGTAGAAAAACATGGAATTGATTACAGCAGTGCCACGATTAGAAACGATATGGCTGAGCTTGAAAAGATTGGTTTGCTTGATAAACCACATACATCAGCTGGACGTATTCCGTCAGCGCAAGGCTATAGATACTATGTTGATGAACTTTTGAACTATAATGATATTAGTATGCAAGAGATAAAATATATACAGACACAACTTGCAACTAAGGTTAATCAAATAGAAGATTTAACAAAAATTGCAACATCAACATTATCTGAAATAACTCATTACACATCAGTTGGAATAGGCCCACGAGTTGCGAGCCAAAATATAGAAGAAGTTAAATTTGTATTGTTAGGTAGCAGGATTTTAATGGCAATAATTCTAACAGAGAGTGGACTTGTAAAAGAAACAATAATTAAGTTTGATGAAGACGTAACGCAAGAACAAGTTGATACAATAACGTATTTGTTTAACAACAAACTAAAAGGAAAACCACTTACTCAAATAGATAAACCGATGGAAGAATACATGCATTCAGAAATGAGTAGTGTATTAAATGTGGTAAAACCTGTATTAGAACAGTTAAATAAAGCAATAAACGAAGACGCACCGATTTATATGGAGGGGGCCAATAAATCGTTTGATTTACCAGAATTTAAGAGTTTAGATATAGCCAAAAATTTCGTAAATATATTAGACACAGACAAAACTAAACAGATGATAGATGTTTTGAATAGTGATGATAATCAAGATGAAATAAATGTTTACATTGGTGATGAAAATGTGGATGAAGCCTTAAAAGACTTTAGTATAATAACATTTAAACATAAAGAAGAAGGCAAAGATTTAGGAACGATTGCTATAATTGGACCTACCAGAATGGACTATTCAAAAGTAATATCAGCAATGAAATATATTAGTAAAAAGTTAGGCGAAAATAGCGAAACACCGAAACTAGACAATCCAAATTCTAAAGAGAGAAAGGATGATGATAATGGATAAAGAGAAAAAAGTGCAAGAAGAAAAAGAGAAAAAGCAAGAAGTAAAAAAAGAAGAAAAGACAGAAAATAAAGAAAAAGAATTAAATGAGCAAATATCAAAATTAAAAGATGAATTGGCAGACGTAAAAGATAGACACACAAGACTTATTGCAGAATTCGACAATTTAAAGAAAAGAAGTGCAAAAGAAAGAGAAGGGTTATACAATTCGATAATAGGGGATATAATATCATCATTATTACCAGTAATTGATAACTTAGAAAAAGCAACAGAAGCCGAGACAAAAGATGAAGAATATAAAAAAGGAATCGAACTTGTATTAAAGCAATTTAAAGATGTGCTTACAGCAAATGGAGTAAAAGAAATAGAGGCAGTAGGACAACCTTTTGATCCAGAATTACATGAGGCAGTAAGCATGATACAAGATGAAAAACTTGGAGAAAAAATAGTTGCACAAGAATATAGAAAAGGCTACATGATAGGCAGTAAGGTGATACGTCATTCTATGGTTGTCGTAGCTAACTAAAATTAATAAAAAGCTTCGTCTTGCGTTGTTAAATTTGCCATTAATAATCCTTTGGCGGACATGCAAAGTACGCCTCCGGTTATTAATACAAATTTGCCTAGCAATACTTGCTTTTAATTAATTTAACAATTTTATATGTTATTAATTTTAAAAATTTATATATATAGAACTTAAGAAAATTTAATATAGAAAAATAACTTTAGTATAGTAAAATAGGGAGGAAATTTATTATGGGAAAGATTATAGGTATTGATTTAGGTACAACAAATTCATGTGTTGCAGTTATGGAAGGTGGAGAGCCAGTTGTTATTCCTAACGCAGAAGGAAACAGAACAACTCCATCAGTAGTTGCATTTTCAAAAAATGGAGAAAGATTAGTAGGACAAATAGCAAAACGTCAAGCTGTTACAAATCCAGATAACACAGTTATATCAATAAAAAGAAAAATGGGTACAGCTGAAAAAGTTAAAATAGAAGGAGAAGAATTCTCTCCACAAGAGATTTCTGCTATGATATTACAAAAATTAAAGACAGATGCAGAAAATTATTTAGGACAAAAAGTTACACAAGCTGTTATAACAGTTCCAGCATACTTCTCAGATAGCCAAAGACAAGCTACAAAAGATGCAGGTAAAATTGCAGGACTTGAAGTATTAAGAATCATAAACGAGCCAACAGCTGCAGCTTTAGCATTTGGTATGGATAAAGAAGATCAAGACCAAAAAATAATGGTATACGATTTAGGTGGTGGAACATTCGATGTTTCTATACTTGATATCGGTGATGGTGTATTTGAAGTTCTTGCTACAAATGGTAACACACACTTAGGTGGAGATGACTTTGACCAAAGAATTATTGATTATCTAATATCAGAATTTAAGAAATCAAATGGAATAGATTTATCAACAGATAAAATGGCTATGCAACGTCTAAAAGAAGCTGCTGAAAAAGCTAAAATAGAGCTTTCTGGAATGCAACAAACACAAATCAACTTGCCATTCATTACAGCAGATGCTCAAGGACCAAAACACTTAGATGTAACATTAACAAGAGCTAAATTCGAAGAATTAATCAGAGACTTAGTTGATGCTACAAGAGTACCAGTAGAGCAAGCTATGAAAGATGCAGGAGTTACATCTGCAGATATTCATAAAGTATTATTAGTTGGTGGTTCAACAAGAGTACCTTGTGTACAAGAAGAAGTTAAGAAAATAACAGGAAAAGACCCAGATAAAGGAATAAACCCAGATGAATGTGTTGCAATAGGTGCATCAATTCAGGGTGGTGTATTATCAGGAGATGTTAAAGACTTAGTATTACTAGATGTAACACCATTATCATTAGGTATTGAAACATATGGTGGTGTATTCACAAAATTAATCGAAAGAAATACAACAATACCAACAAAGAAATCACAAATATTCTCAACAGCAGCAGATGGTCAAACATCAGTTGAAGTACACGTATTACAAGGTGAACGTGAAATGGCTGCATACAACAAAACATTAGGAAGATTCCAATTAACAGGAATTCCAGCAGCACCAAGAGGAGTACCACAAATTGAGGTTACATTTGATATAGATGCTAATGGTATAGTTCACGTATCTGCAAAAGATATGGCAACAGGAAACGAGCAAAAAGTTTCTATTACAGCTTCAACAAACTTAACAGATGAAGATATAGACAAAGCTGTTAAAGACGCAGAAGCACATGCTGCAGAAGATAAAAAGAAGAAAGACGAAATAGAAGCTAGAAACGAAGCTGAAAGCTTAATGTACAACTGCCAAAAGACAGTAGATGAATTAGGTGACAAGATAAGCGGAGAAGAAAAAGCAAAAGCTACAACAGAAATAGAGAACGTAAAGAAAGCTCTTGAAGGTTCTGACATTGATAAAATAAAAGAAGCAACAGAGAAATTAAAACAAGCTTTCTATGCAATGTCTGAAAAACTATATGCACAAGCAAATCCAAACGGAGCTGCAGGTGCCGGAGCAAATGCAGGAACAGGTGCTGGACCACAAACAGACGCAAATGGAAATGTATACAATGCAGATTACAAAGTAGAAGACGACAAAAAAGACGAAAACAAATAATAAAAATCGCCCAATAGGGACGCCCCTTTTTGGGCGATTTTCTAAATATTTTTCGTTAATAGATTTCGTTACTGATTAATGCAATCTAGACGTAAAATTTAGAAAAGGATAATTGTAGAAAAGGAGAAAGCAATGGCTGAAAAGAAGGATTATTATGAAGTCTTAGGTGTTGGAAAAACAGCAACAGATGACGAACTAAAAAAAGCATATAGACGTCTTGCAAAGAAATATCACCCTGATGCTAATCCAGATAATAAAGAAGAAGCAGAAGCAAAATTCAAAGAAGTAAATGAAGCATATGAAGTTTTGTCTAATCCGCAAAAGAGAAAAATGTACGACCAATTTGGAACAGCAGATCCAAGCCAAGGGTTTGGCGGTGCTGGAGGTCCATTTGGTGGTGGAACATATACGTATTCTACATCTGGCTTTGATGGATTTAGTGATATTTTCGGAGACTTAGGTGATTTATTTGGATTCGGAACTGGAAGATCATCAGCTAGAAATCCAAATGCTCCAAGCAAAGGTGCAGATTTGAAATATAGTGTAAACCTTACTTTTGAAGAAGCATATAGTGGAGTAAATAAAGAAATAAATATAACTAGAAATGAAAAATGTCCTACATGTTCTGGTACAGGTGCAAAACCTGGAACACATCCGGAAACATGCTCTATATGTGGAGGAAAAGGTACTGTTACAAAGATGCAGACTACTCTATTAGGACAAATGAGAGTTCAAACAACATGTTCGAATTGCCATGGAACTGGTAAAGTAATAAAAGATGTTTGTGATACATGTCTTGGAAAGGGAACAGTTAGAAAACAGGCTAAAATAAATCTAAAAATACCTGCAGGAATTGACGATGGTCAAACAGTAGTATTAAGAGGCGAAGGTGAACCAGGAACTAATGGTGGACCAAATGGAGATATATATGTAACAGTAAATTTGAAGAGACACAGCATATTTACTAGAAAAGATGATAATGTATATTGTGATATTCCAATCACCTTTACACAAGCAACACTTGGTGCAGAGCTGGAAATTCCACTAGTAGATGGAACAAAAACAACATATAAAATACCAGAAGGAACACAAACAGGTACAAAATTCACAATAAAAGACAAAGGATTTGTGCATATCAATTCTGGTTATAGAGGAAATCTAATATTCACAGTGCAGGTACAAGTTCCAAAACGTTTGTCTAAAGAACAAAGAGACCTACTTGTAGAACTTGCAAAAACTATGAATGAACAACCTCCAGTAAAAAAGAGAGGAATATTTGGATAAAATAATATATAGGAAAAACAAATAAACGAAGTAAATAATACATTTTCTTCGTTTATTTTTAGCTTAGAAAGTGATTCTTGAGTAATATTTGCACACTTTCGAAACTATAGTGTTAAAATTTGCAAAACATCTCATACTTGATAGTTTAGAATGTTTTTGCTATAATGTAAACATAAAATTAGAATAAGAGGTGTGGTATGTCTAAATTTTTTGTGAAAACAGAACAAATAAAAAATAATAATATAATTATAAATGGTGACGATGTAAATCATATAATAAATGTGTTAAGAATGAAGAAAGGCGATGAATTGCAAATTTGCAATCAGGAGACTGGAGATAACTATAATGCACAGATTACGCAGTATACAAAAGATGAAGTTGATTGTGAAATTATAGAAAAAATAAATAAAACAACAGAATCTAATGTACATATTACGTTATTTCAAGGTCTTCCAAAATTTGAAAAGATGGAACTTATAATTCAAAAAAACACAGAAGTTGGTGTTAGTAAAATTGTTCCAGGGATTATGGAAAGAACAGTTGTAAAAATAGATGAAAAGGTTGCAGGTAAAAAGCTAGAAAGATGGCAAAAAATAGCAGAGATTGCAGCTAAACAATCAATGAGAGATATTATACCAAAGATAGATAACATAATAAAATTAAAAGATACAGATATAACGAATTTTGATGCTGTACTTGTTGCATATGAGAATGAAGAACACAATAAGTTAAAAGATGAATTACAGAAATTGAAACAGAAATTAAAAAGTAATAGTTCTAAAGATAATACAGAGGACACTTTGCAATATAATATAGCAATTGTAATTGGTCCGGAAGGCGGAATAGCTGAAAAAGAGATAGAAATGCTAGCAGAAAAAAATGCAAAATTTGTTTCATTAGGAAAAAGAATTTTAAGAACAGAAACAGCAGGTTTGGTTATGGCTGGAAACGTATTATATGAACTAGAAGAATAAATTTAAACAAAGTATAAAAAATGGTAGACTTTGCTTTGCAAGGTCTATTAAAAGTATGTATAAAATAATATTAAAATAAAAACTTTTAACCTTGAAATATAAATACCAAATTTGGTATAATTGTTATGTGGAGGATTTTAGATAATGGCAGAAAATGATATAGAAAAAATTAGTAATATAGATAAAATAAGCCAGGAAAATTCTGGGGAGAATAAATTAAAAAAACAAGAAAAAACTAAGACGACAAAAACTACAACTCGAAAAAGTACTACTAAAAAGAGCTCTACAACAACATCAAATTCAGCTGAAAAAAATACTTTAAAAGTTACAACGTCAAAAGCTAAAACTAGCAAAACAACAGCAAACTCAACAACTAAAAAGAGTACTAAAACTTCAAGTAATAAAATAAAAAAAGAAGATAGTGCTAAAGAACCAATGGCAAATGATGATTTACCAAAAAAAACAACAGGAACTTCATCTAAGGCAAAATCGACAAATAAAAGTACTGCGAAAAAAAATGGCACAAAATCAAGTACAAAAAAAGATGGAACAGCTAATTCTATAACGAAGAAGGGTAATACAACCAAAACAAGTAATGCAAATAAAATTAATAAATCTAAAACTACAAAGAAATCAAAAAAGACAGATGACAGAATAAAGCAAATAATAAATGAACAACTAAATAATGTTGATAAATTCGAGGAAGTAAAAGAAGTTCCGGCTAAAAAGAAAAAAGATAAGAAAAAAATTGATGAAAAACAAATAGAAGAACAAATTGAAACAGCTAAAAAAATGCCAAAAGATGAAAAGAAAAAAATATATAAAAAGGTATTTTCAAATATTATTCTAGGAATCGTTGTAACATTATATTTTATTGGAATCGGAATAGGTTTTTTAAATATTGATGGTCCAACATTTATTACAGATTTGAAGGTATTCAGCTTATCAATTTTGGCAATTGCAATTATATTATTTGAGTTTGCATATGGAAAAGAGGATGATAAAACAGCATTATATGGAGTGGAAATGTTATTTGTAGCAATAATGTCTTTGGTATTATTATATACATGCATATTACATAAAGACAAATTTATAGCAGTAGCAAATATTGTAGCTTGCATAGGCGTATTGTATTATCTTGTAAAATCAATATCGATATATATACGTGAAAAATTAAAATGGAAAAAGACAATAAGTGATGTTAAAGAGATTGTCGCAGAAGAATAGTAAAGATTAAACATAATTACAACTCGAAATTATATGTTGAAGGAGGAATGTTGCAAACAATGAAAAGCATGACAGGCTTTGGAAGAGCTAGTTTAGAAAGTAACGGTAAAAACTACATAATAGAAATAAAAACTGTAAATAATAAATATAGTGATATAACAGTAAAATCTCCAAAGAGACTAAGTTTTATGGAAGATAAAATAAGAAAACAAATTGCCAATAGAATTACTAGAGGAAAAGTTGAAGTATTAGTTAGCTTTTTCGACTTTAGTAATAAATCTAAGAATGTTGTTTTAAACAAGGAAATTGCAAAAGAATACATAAAGCAGTTAAGAGAGATTGCCGATGAAAACAATTTATCTGAAAATATTAGTGTTGTTGAAATAGCAAAACTTCCAGATATATTAAATTCGATAGATTCTGACAATGATGAAGAAATTGCAAGTGAGGCTTTACAATGTTTAAATATGGCATTGGATAGCTTAATAGAAATGAGAAAAGCAGAAGGCGAAAATATAAAACAAGATTTACTTGTGAGAATAGAAAGAGTACAGAATTTAGTTGATAAAATAGCCGAAAATTCTAAAGGCATAGTCGAAGAATATGTAAGTAAATTAGAGAAAAGAGTAAAAGAAATTCTAAAAACTGATGTTGTTGATGAAAATAGAATTGCACAAGAAGCAGTAATATATGCAGACAAAACATCAATTGAAGAAGAATTAACTCGTTTGAATAGCCATATAGTCCAATTTAAAGAATTAGTAAATAGTGATGGACCGGTTGGAAAGAAACTAGATTTCATGATACAGGAAATGAATAGAGAAACTAACACAATAGGTTCGAAAGCAGGAAGTGGAGAAATAACAAAAGCAGTAATTGATTTAAAGGTTGAGCTAGAGGACATAAGAGAGCAAATACAAAATATAGAATAAATTTAGTATTTTAAAGTGACAAAGCCACTAAAACGTGGTATAATAGTAGAAAATTGGAAAGAAGGTAATTGAATTATGATGATAAAACCAAGCGTTGCAGAATTATTAGAGAAGGTAGATAACAGATATGAATTAGTAATTGCAACATCAAAAAGGGCTAGACAAATTGCACAAGGAGCAGAACCATTAGTAAAAACAGATGATGTAGCTCCAGATTCTATAGCAGCAGACGAGATTGATGCTGGAAAGGTGAAGGTATGCTAGTATTATTATCAGGAGTTTCTGGTGCTGGTAAAGACACAATAAAAAGAGAATTAATAAAAAGAAATAAAAATATTACATCTTTACCATCTTATACAGATAGAGAACCAAGAGAAGGCGAAGTAAATGGGGAAATATATAACTTTATTTCTACACAAGAATTCGAAGAATTAATAAAAAACGGGGACTTATACGAGTATGACGTACACCACGACCATTATTATGGAACATCAAAGCATTTATTAAATGAACGCTTAGAAAGTGGAAAAATAATAGTAAAAGATATCGATGTAAATGGAACAGAAAATTTAGTAAAACTACTAGGAGAAGATACAAGAATAGTAACAATATTCTTACGTGTTCCAAAGGAAGAATTGCATAGAAGATTATTGCAAAGAACACCAGATGCAGATCCAAAAGAGATAACCTTGCGTTTAAATAGATTTGATTACGAAGAATCTAAAATTGGTGTATATGATTATGTGTTGAAAAACAATAACTTAGAAAAAACAATACAAATAATAATGGCAATAATAGAAAATGAAAGTAAAGTAAAAAATGTAGAATTTTAATGCTTAAGAGCAAGAACTGAATTTTGAAAAGATACAGATAATCAAAGATTATCTAAAAAACCCGGTATGTTACAGCATACCGGGTTTTAATCAATCTTTGAATAAATTATTGCTAATCTTATAAAAAAATTATATAATCTTACCATAAGAAAAGGAGCAATCATGATAGCAGAAGTTATTATAAACAGCAATGTTAAAAATTTGAATAGAAAATTTGACTATATTATCCCAGAAGAGCTTGAAGCACAGGCTATTGTGGGAGCTAGAGTTTTGCTGCCCTTTGGAAATAAGAAGGAGCTTGAAGAAGGATACATTGTTGGAATTAAAGAGACTTCTGAGTATTTAGATAAATTAAAGAGTATTGCTCAAATTGAGAGCAAGTTGCATTTAAGTGATGAGAAAATTGAGCTTGCAAAGTGGATGGCTCATAGATATTTCTGCAATATATCAGATTGTATGAAGCTAATGTTGCCACCTGGAACAACTGCAAAGGTCATGTCTAATAGAGTAAATGATAAGACACAAAATTTTGTATATTTAACAAAAGAAGCAGATGAAATTGAGGCAGATATAGAGAGTAAAAAGTTGAAATCTGAGAAACAGATTAGAGCTTTAAAATTTTTAATTGAAAATGTTGAAAATGAAATATTAAGTACAGATTTGCAGATGTTTGCAGATGTAACGAATGCTGTTTTAAAAACTCTTGAAAAGAATGGTTATATTGAAATTGTAGAAAAAGAAGTGGAGAGAAATCCATTTATACATAAAGTTATAGAAAAGAGTCAGGATTTGGTATTAAATTCGGAACAACAAGATGCTTTTGATAAAATAAATGCTTCTTTGCAATTTAATGAATATGATGAATTTTTACTATTTGGTGTTACTGGTTCTGGAAAAACAGAAATTTATATTAGACTAATAGAAGAGGCGTTGAAACTTGGGAAAGACAGCATTATGCTAGTTCCGGAAATTTCTCTTACTCCACAGACTGTAGATAGATTTTTGAGTAGATTTGGTGAAGAAAAAATAGCGGTTTTACATAGCAAATTATCAGTTGGTGAAAGATATGACCAATGGAAAAAGATTGAGCGTGGAGATGCCAAAATTGTAATAGGAGCAAGGTCTGCAATTTTTGCACCGGTCCAAAATTTAGGGTTAATCATAATTGATGAGGAGCATGACGATTCATATAAGTCTGAGATGAGTCCTCGCTACAGTGCAAAAGAGATTGCAAGTTACTTAGGAAAACAGCATAATGTGCCTGTAGTTCTTGGGAGTGCTACTCCAGATATGACAACATATAACGATGCTATAAATGGAAAGAAAGAATTGCTGGAATTAACCAAAAGGGCTAATAATGCAAGCCTTCCAGATATAGAAATTGTAGATTTACGCCAGGAACTTGCAAGTGGTAATAAAACAATGGTTAGTCAAAAATTACATGACGAGATTGAAGAAAATTTAAAAAATAAGAAGCAGACAATTTTATTCTTAAATAGAAGAGGATTTGCTACTTTCATAATGTGTAGAGATTGTGGATATACTGCTAAATGTAAGAATTGTGATATAACTCTTACATATCATTTGAAGGAAAATAAATTAAAGTGCCACTATTGTGGTTACGAGACAAAGGCACTTACAGTATGCCCAGAATGTGGTGGCAAGAATATTAGGTATTTCGGAACTGGAACACAGAAACTAGAAGAGCAGATAAAAACAATGTTTCCTGATGCTACAACAATCAGAATGGATATAGATACAGTAACAAAGAAAAATTCACACGAAGATATTTTAAATAGTTTCAAAAAAGATGGAATAGATATACTTATTGGAACTCAAATGGTGGTAAAGGGACACGATTTTCCAAATGTTACTCTTGTTGGAGTAATTGCTGCTGATAGTAGTCTAAATATAGACGATTATAGGGCTCACGAGCGTACTTTTCAAACTCTTACTCAAGTTGCTGGTCGTGCAGGAAGAGGAAAAGACAAAGGAAGAGTAATAATCCAAACTTACAATCCAGATGCATTTTGTATTCAATATTCACAACAACAAGATTACAAATTATTCTACGATACAGAAATACACCTAAGAAAACAGTTGAGATATCCGCCTTTCTGTGATATAATACTAATTGGAGTTTCTAGTAAATCGTATAAAGAATTGGAAGAAACTTCGAATAAAATATACGAAAGTTTGAAGGCAAAAATACATACGGAAAAATTGCAAATATTATTGTACAAGCCTGTTCCAGCTCCAATTGACAGAATAAAAAATAAATTTAGGTGGAGAATAATAGTAAAATGTATTGTGGGAGAGCCGATAATAAATGCAATAGATGATACTGTAAAAAATGCTGGAAATAAAAATACAAAAAATGATACTAGAATAGTTGTAGATGTAAATCCAAGTAATATGCTGTAAAAATTATTTGAATGAATTTCATAAAAAATTATAAAAAAATACACAGAGGCATCAATATTTATAATGGGAGAAAGGAGCAAATAGAATGGCAATAAGAGAAATAAGATTATCAAATGATGAAATTCTAAGAAAGACTTCAAGAGAGGTTGAAACTGTTGATGATAGAATAAAAGAATTATTAGATGACATGGTTGAAACCATGCACAAATATAATGGAGTTGGACTAGCTGGACCACAAGTTGGTGTACTTAAAAGAGTAATTGTTATAGATTTATATGATGGTGAAGAGCCATTAAAACTTGTAAACCCTAAAATTATTAAGACTAAAGGAGAACAAGAAGTCGAAGAGGGATGCTTAAGCTTTCCAAATGAATATGCAAAAATGATAAGGCCAAAAGAGGTTGTGGTTGAAGCTTTGAATGAAGAAGGAAAGAAGGTAAAAATAGTTGGAAAAGACTTATTAGCACAAGCTTTAGCCCATGAAATAGACCATTTAAACGGGATTTTGTTTGTAGATAACATGATTCCGGGAACTTTAGAATATATTAGTCCAGAAGACAACAAATAAATTACAATTGACTAGAATAATGCTACTAATTTGAATAAAACAAGTTAGTAGCTTAATAATTAAAAAATAAAATATTTTAAATTAATTTTTTAGTAATCTCGAATGAAAGGTATGATAAAATATGAGAATTTTATTTATGGGAACACCAGATTTTGCATTAGAGTCACTTAAGGCTTTATATGAAGCAAAATATGATATAATTGGAGTAGTTACAAATATAGATAAACCAAAGGGGAGAGGCATGAAGATGGTGGCTTCTCCTGTAAAAGAATATGCAATAGAGAAAAATTTGCAAGTTTATCAACCTATAAAAGTTAGAAATAATCCGGAATTTTTGGAGGAAGTAAGAAAACTAAATCCAGACTTAATTTGTGTTGTTGCCTATGGAAAAATTTTGCCACAGGAATTGTTAGATATTCCCAAATATGGTTGTGTAAATGTTCATGGCTCATTATTGCCAGAATATAGAGGTGCCGCACCAATTCAGTGGGCTGTGCTAAACGGAGATAAGAAAACAGGTGTAACCACTATGTTTATGAATGCTGGAATGGATATGGGAGACATGATATTAAAAGAAGAAGTCGAAATTGGCGAAGATGAAACGACTGGTGAATTGTGGGATAGATTAAAAACGATAGGAGCAAATCTATTAATAAAAACAGTAAAAGAAATTGAGAATGGAACTGCCACAAGAACTAAACAACCAGAAGAAGGAACTATGGCTCCAATGCTATCTAAAGAAATGGCAAAAATAGACTGGAAAAACAAGACTGCAAATGATATAAAAAATCTTGTAAGAGGCTTAAATCCAATAATGGGAGCATATACTTTTTTGGATGGCAAAAAGATAAAATTCTGGAAAGTACAAACACTAACAGAAAATGAATTATTAGAAAAATTTCAGGAATTAGAAGAATACAAATATCATTTAAACAAAATGCAAGCTGGAACTGTATTATTTTCAGATGATAAGAAAGGCCTATTTATAAAAGCAAATGGTGGAATATTACAAGTACTTGAAATACAAGGAGAAAACTCTAAAAGAATGGCGGTAGGAGACTTTTTAAGAGGAAATCCTGTTGGTGTTGGAAATATGTTTGAATAAATTATTTTCCAACCAAGGTTAAAAAAATAAGAGGAAAATTTTAAAATTCCTCTTATTTTTGTTTATTTAAAACTTACAACAGTTACACCCATTTCACCTTCTCCATAGGTTCCAATTCTGTAACTTTTTACATGAGGATTCTTCTTTAGAAAACTGTGAATTCCATCGCGTAAACGTCCTGTTCCTTTTCCGTGAACTATTCTAGCGTTTTCTAAATTTGCCATGTAGCAATCGTCTAAATATTTATCCACAATAGGAAGTGCTTGGTCAACTGTTAATCCGATGACATTAATTTCTGAGGCTACATTTTGGGCTTTATTGTTTGAAAATGTAACATTGCTATGTTTATGTGCACTACCGGATGGTTTTAAGCTAGATTTTTTTGAAGTATTCAATAATAATAAATCTGATAGTTTAACATTTGTTGTTAGAGCTCCAATCTGAACACGTACTTCATTCGATCTGTTTGGAAGTGAAAGAACGGTTCCTTTAGCATTGAAGTTTTTGCACATTACTTCCATGCCGACTGTAATATCTTCCGATGACAAAGACTTAGAATTGCTTACTGAATTATCAGTTTCAATATGTGAAAGTGTATCTATTGATGAATTTAATTTGTTTCTTAAAACATTTGCACTTTTTGTGTTAGTAGATTCTTTATTTAATTCACGTATTATTTCATTTGCCTCGTCTTTAGCATCTAGCAAGATTTCTCTTGCTTTTTGCTTTGCATCAGATACAATATTTTTCGCCTCTTGTGTCAATTTTGAATTGTCTCTTTCTAACGATTTTCTTAAAAGTTCTACTTGACTAGAATTTTTTCTAATTTTTTCTTTTTCTTCTTCAATAGCCAATTTATCATCATAAATATTTTTCAGCAATGTTTCTATATTGATATCATCATCTTTCTGAAAAGATTTTGCCCTGTCTAATATTTCGTCAGACAAGCCTAATTTTTTGCTAATTGCAAAAGCGTTACTCTTTCCGGGAATACCAATCAATAACTTGTAAGTAGGGCGAAGATGTTCTACATCAAAATCAGAACTTGCATTTTCGAATCCTTCATGTGTTAAGGCATATTTTTTTAGCTCTGGATAGTGAGTTGTGCAAATAGTTAAGGCTCCAAGAGTATGCAAATTCTCTAAGATACTTATAGCTAAGCTTGCTCCTTCAACAGGGTCTGTACCAGAACCAAGCTCGTCTAATAAAACTAAGCTTGATGAAGTTGCTTCTTTTAAAATTTCTATTATATTTACCATGTGAGATGAGAATGTGCTCAAAGATTCTTGAATACTCTGCTCATCGCCAATATCAGCAAAAACATTATCAAATACGAATACACTGCTGTTTTCTCTTGCAGGAATAAGAATTCCACTGCAAGCCATCAGGCAGAACAAACCAACAGTTTTCAAAGTTACAGTTTTTCCGCCAGTATTTGGCCCTGTAATCAACAATGAAGTATAATTGTTACCTAACGAAACATCAATAGGTACAACTACTTCTGGACTTATTAGAGGGTGTCTAGCACCATATAAATTAATTTCTTTCTTATCATTTATCAGCGGACAAATTCCATTGATTTTCTTAGAATATTTTGCCTTAGCAAATATAAAATCAATTTGACCAATTGCTCCTAATGTAGTCTTTATTTTACTTGCAATAGGGAACAATGATAATGATAAATTTTTTAGAATTTTCTCAATTTCGATTGATTCCTCTGCTTTAATTCCATTAATTTTATTATTAAGCTCAAATATTGAAGAAGGCTCAATATAAACAGTAGAACCACTAGCTGAAATATCTAAAATTGCACCAGAAATGCTATCTTTATATTCTTCTTTAACTGGGATAACGAATCTATCATTTCTAATAGTAATAATTGAATCCATTAAATATTTAGAATATGAAGACGAATGGATAAAATTAGACAATTTATCACGTACATCTTGCTCTAATTTACGCTTATTTCTACGTAAAGCAGACAATGTTTTTGATGCATCATCTGCGATTGTATATTCATCGATTATGGAATTTAGAATATTTTTTTCTATTGTCTCATTATAATAAAGCATAGAAAAATAATCTTCTAAAAGTGAAAAATCAGACAAATCAAAAGTATCATCAGCAAAAAAATAGTCATGCAAAAATCTAGATGTCTGTAATACATGAGCTACATCTAACAAAGCCTTAGCAGATAATGAATTATAGCTTTCTAAATTTTTTATCCAAATATCAATATTTGTAATATTTGAAATAGGTGGTTCTCCTTTTCTATAAAGCAAAGTCTGAGCCGTACTGGTTTCTTCAAGCTTCATTTTTACTAAATCTTTATTATTTAATGGCATTAGCTTAGAAACAAAGTCTTTTCCAATATATGTAGAGCAATAATTAGACACTAAATCTAAAATTTTATTATATTCCAATTTATTTAAATATTTTTCTATCATCATAAAACTCCTAAATAAAACTTGTATAATTATAACACGGAATAAGCGGAATGACAACAATCACTAATAGAAAAAATTATGGGAAATGGCAATAAATATATTGACAAACTATCAATTGATAGTTATAATAATTATGGTGATGCAAATGGAAAATAAGCAAATTTCCTCAAAAGAACAAGTAGAAAACTTTTTGTTGGAACTAAAACATATAATAAATGATAAAAAGTTTAATATAAATGAGGATTTTGATATATTACTTAAGAAGAAAAATGAAACAGATGATGATGCATACACAACGAAAAATACACTAATTCAATTGAATTACGATAAAAATGATATTATAAGAAATTTAAAAGAATTAAAAATTTCAGAATATATTGAGACTTTAACTGATGTTAAAAATGTATATTCGCCACAATTTTGGGTATTTATTAAAAGGATTAATTTAAAACAAGTTTATATCAAGGTAAAAATAAGAAGTATACAGAATAGAAAAATTTTTTGTATTTCATTTCATTTTGCGAGATTTCAGGTGAATAATTTCCCATATGGTTAAGGAGGTTGGAAATATGAATAGTAAGTTATTAAGAGTAGTAAAAAGATATTGTCCACTTTGTGATAAAGAACACGAAGTAGAAGAAAGAGAAAGATTAAGCAGTATAAATATAAAAGGAGAATGCGTTAAATATAAAGAGGTTTATTTTGAATGTAAAGAGACTAATGAAGAGGAAAATGAGTTTGTATCTGCAAAAATGATGGACGAAAATCTTTTGAGATCAAGAGATGTTTACAGAAAAGAACATAATATGCTTACATCATTAGAAATAAAGCAAATAAGACAAAAATATGGAGTAACACAAGCAGAATTTTCATATATGTTGGGCTTAGGAGAGGTAACAATTACCAGATATGAGACAAAGCTTATTCAAGATACAACGTATGATACTATGATGAAATTAATGGATAAAAATGCTATGTTTGCATTGGAGTCACTTGAAGCAAATAAAGAAAAATTTAAAAATAGAGAGAGATACGAAAAGATTGAAAACAACATTAAAATGATAATTTTAAAGTTTACGTTAAGTTATTTGAATGACCAAGAAATTGAAGCAAAATATGTCGATTATGATACAGAAAAAATAGAAAATGGATATAAAAACATTGACATTCAATTGATTAAAGATTTGATATATTATATATCAAAAAAATGTAATACTTTATACAAAGTTAAACTTATGAAATTATTATGGTACATTGATAATTTATATTATAATCAATATGGTAAAGCAATGACAGGACTTGTATATACACATCAAAAGATGGGAGCTTTACCAATTGGTAATGAAGAAATAATGAAATTTAATTGTATAAAAGTGGAAGAAATAATTAATGAAAATAGTGATGACGTATTGGTTGGATATCACATAAAGCCAAATGAAGATTATGAATTTAAAGGATTAAAAAAGGACCAGAAAAAAATTGTAGATGAAGTATTGAAAAAGTTTGAAAACTACACAACAAAAAATATTGTAGAATATATGCATGAGGAGAAGGCTTATAAAGATACAAAATATAATGAAATAATAGATTATTCATATTCAAAATTTATAAAAATCTGAAGAAAAACTCATTTTAAAAAGCAAAGATATGTGTTATAATAATTATAAGTTTATGGAAAAGAGGTGTTAATATGCAACAATTAACAAATTTACAAGAATTGGAGATGGCAGTAAATTTGAATGGAGAGGTGGTTGTTACAAAAAACAATAAAAACAATGTAATACTTATGAGTATGGAGGAATATAAAAAAAGTTTAATAAAAGATAAAATAAAAAATAACTTAATAAAAGCAGAAGAAGATATAAAACTTGGAAGAGTAAGGGACGCAGAAGAAGTTTTTAAGGAGTGGAATGCTAAATATGGAATATAAAATACAATTCACTGAAAAATGTTTAGAAGATATTGAAGATGCGTGCCAATATATAAAGGAAAAGTTAAAAGAAGAAAATGCAGCAAATAGACTGAGAATAAAGATAAAGGATAGTGTAAAAGGATTATCAATATCACCAGAGATGTATGCTAAAACGGAAAAATTTGATAGACTAGAAAATGAATATAGAAGAATACCAATAGATAATTATGTACTATTATATACAGTTAATAAGAAAAGAAATACCGTGTATATAGTACATTTTTATTATGGTGGAAGAAACTATTTAGAAGGCTTAATATGACATGTTTTAATAAAAAACGAAAGAAAAAATATAGGAAAAACTCTTGTAAAAAATCGAATTAATTGGTATACTATAGAAGAACAGTTAAATAGAAAACTATTTAATAAAAAATAAAATATATGGAGGTACCATTATGGAAAAAGATGAAAATGTAAAGGAAAACGAGCAAATAAATGAAAGTGAAATAACAATTGAAAATACAGAAGGAGAAACAAGCAATATTCAAATAGCTGATGACGTTGTTGCAATAATCGCAGGAAAAGCTGTATCAGATGCACCTGGAGTATATGCAATGGCTGGTGGATTTGCTGGAGGGATTTCAGAAGTTTTAAGTGGTAAAAAGAACTTATCAAAAGGAATAAAAGTTGATGTTGGAGAAAAAGAAACAAAAATAGATGTAAACATTATAGTTGAATATGGCTCAAGAATTCCAGATGTTGCATTCGATATTCAAAACAGAGTAAAGACTGCAGTAGAAGGAATGACAGGATTAAAAGTTGTAGCTGTTAATGTACATGTACAAGGTGTAAACACAGAAGCAGCAACAGAAGAAAAAGAAGACAATACAGAAAACGAAGTTAAAGAATAATTAAACTTATATAAGGCACGTTTTTAATCGTGCCTTTAAATAAGTATATGGAGGAAAATAAAATGAAATTTTTAGACAAAATGATACTATGTATATTTTCAGTTTTAATACTATTAATGGCAGTAATTTCAAGTGCTTGCATATTTGGATGGATTGATGCTACAGGGTTATATGTATTTGTAACAAAGGCATTAGCAGACCAAACTACTTGCAATATTTTATTAGGATTAAATGTAGTTCTTATTTTATTTGCAATAAAAGGAATATTTTTTGAATCTTCGACAGATGAAGAAAAAAGTGTAGGAAATGGAATAATGCTTGAAAATGATGATGGAAAATTATTGGTAACAAAGGAAACAATAACAAGCATTGTAAATTCAGTTGTTGCAGGATTTGAAGGTGTAAAAGACCAACAATCAAAAATAACATTAGATGAGAATAACGATTTATCAATTTTACTAACAATAGCTGTATCAGATCAAGCTGTTATAAAAGATTTAAGCAATAACATTCAAGTACGTGTAAAAGATGCGATAAAAAAATCTTTAGATGTTGAAGTAAAGAGCTTAGACATTAAAGTAAAAGATATGGTAACACCAGTAAAGGATACAAAAGAAGCATAGAAAATAAAAAATACTTAGGTTGTATTTTAGTAAATAGTGAAAGGAATGGAAAAAATTATGAACGATATAAAAAAGTTTCTTAGAACATATGGTGGAGCAATCATCGGAGCATTAATTGCAATATTAATATTATGTACTCGTTTATATGAATTAATTATTTGGATAGTTTTTATATGTTTAGGAATATACATAGGAAATTACGTGCAACACAATAAAACAGAAGTAAAAGATAAATTAAAGAATTTTATAGATAGATTATAGTAAGGGGATTTTAATGGAAGAAATGACTAGAAGAGAGCTTGCTTTTTGCTATATTTATAGCCAAGAAATTCAAAAAGAAAATAGCAAAGCTCAGGTAAAATTATTTTTAGATAGTACAGAAGTAGAAGATGGAAGAACTAGAGAATATGTGAAAAATGTTGCTAGTGGAATAAAGGAACATGGCGAAGAAATAACAGAAAAAATAGCGAAAAACTTAAAAACTGGCTGGACTATAGAGAGAATATCTAAAGTAGATGTTTCTTTATTAAAACTTGCTATATATGAAATGAATTATATGCAAACACCTTTCAAAATAATAATAAATGAAGTTGTAAACATGGCGAAAAAATATGGAGAAGACTCTTCGCCAGCATTTGTTAATGGTGTTCTTGCAAAAATAGTTGAAGAAAATAATTCAAATAGTAAAGAGGTTGCTGATGAAAGCAACGAACAGTAGGAGCCAGTTGAAAAATAATTATAATTTTTTTTCAACTGAGTATATACCTTAGGAGAAAGGGACTGAAATGGAATATAATCCAATTACGGTAACAGATTTAAACAAATACATAAAGAACAAAATTGATGGTGATGAAATGTTAAATAATGTTTTGGTAAAGGGAGAAATATCAAACTTTAAAAACCATTATACTGGACATATGTATTTTACTTTAAAAGATGAAAATTCATTAATAAAATGTGTAATGTTCAAAAGCTACACTACACATTTATCTTTTATGCCTAAGGATGGAATGAAGGTAATGGTCTTAGGCAGTGTTGCTGTGTTTGAAAGAGATGGAATCTATCAAATTTATGCAAAAGCCATGAAGGAAGATGGACTAGGAAGTTTGTACACTGCATATGAAGAATTAAAGAAAAAGCTAGAACAAGAAGGATTATTTGCAGAGTCACATAAAAAGAAAATTCCATTTATGCCTAAAACAATAGGAGTTTTAACTTCTAATACAGGTGCTGTAATAAGAGATATTATTAATGTAAGTACAAGAAGAAACCCAGGAGTGCATATTAGATTATACCCTGTTCCAGTGCAAGGACCCGGGGCTGCAGAAAAAATTGCAGAAGGCATTAAGTTTATGAACGAAAATAAACTTGCTGATGTTCTTATAATAGGTAGAGGCGGAGGCTCGCTTGAAGACCTATGGCCATTTAATGAAGAAATTGTGGCAAGAGCAATTTATGATTCTGAACTACCAATAATTTCTGCAGTTGGACATGAAACAGATTTTACTATTGCAGACTTCGTGGCAGATTTAAGAGCACCAACTCCATCGGCTGCTGCAGAACTAGCTGTTGCTAACATAGAAGATGTAAGAGAAACTTTAAAATTATATAATAACAGATATAAAGTTGCTCTAAAAAAGAAAATAGAATTAATGAGATTATCATATGAAAAATGTATGGCAAGACCTGCATACAAAAACCCAACACAGAAAATAAATGAGCAATATATGGTAATTGATATGAAAGTGAAGGCTTTGCAAAATAGCATGATGTTAAAATTGAAAGAAGCAAAGACAAGCTTTGTAAAAGAGACTGCTAAACTAGATTCTTTAAGTCCATTAAAAACTTTAACAAGAGGTTACAGCATTGTAACAAAGCAAGAAAGTGGTAAAGTGATAAAATCTGTAGATGATTTAAATTCAGGAGAAAAAGTAAATTTAAGACTATCTGATGGACAAAAAACAGCAACAATAGATTAGTTATAAAAAGGAATTAGTACTGTGAGAAAGGAATACTATTTAATATGAATGAAGATATAAATTTTGAAGATGCGATGAAACAATTAGAAAGTATTGCAAATGAACTTGAAAAAGGAAATTTAACATTAGACGAATCCGTGAAAAAATTCGAAGAGGGCATGAATTTGTCTAAAAAATGTAATGACTTTTTAAATTCAGCAGAAAAGAAGATTACAATGTTGATTAACGATGGTGGAGAAATTAAAGAAGATAATTTTGTACCAAAGGAAGACTAATTGTAACTATATTATAACTAGAATTAGTGCAAAGAGAAAGGAACACAACAAGAGTGAGTAATTTAGTGAATTTTTATAATGATTATAGATATTTAGTTGTGCCATTTTTTACATGGACTGGAATACAATTATTTAAAATAATATGGGAATATGCAGAAACAAAAAGATTGAATATTAGAAGACTTTGGGGAGCTGGAGGTATGCCAAGTGCTCATTCAGCAGTTGTTGTTTCAATAACAACAATGATAGCGCGTAGCCAAGGTTTTTCATCTCCGTTATTTGCTTTATCATTCGTATTTTCAATGGTAGTTCTGTATGATGCATGTGGTGTAAGATATGAAACTGGAAAACAAGCTCATGTACTAAACGAGATAATGACAAATCCAGATTCTGAACTCTCAAAAATGACATTCAATGTAAAGCTAGAAGAACTAGTAGGACACACGCCATTTCAGGTATTTGTGGGTGCGATAGTAGGCTTGATTATTGGACTAATATTTTAATGTAGCAGGAAATGCAATAATATTAGAAATAAATTATTTAAAGCATCATGATGAAATTATAAGAGGAGGCCATTATGGAAGATATTGAAATCGCTAGGAATACTAGGTTAGATAATATTAAGACTATTGCTACAAAGGCTGGAATTGCTGATGATGAGCTTGAACAGTATGGAAATTTTAAGGCTAAGATTGATAGCAAAAAATTGCTTAATAGATTGAAAGATAGAAAAAATGGAAAGCTTATTTTAGTTACTTCAATTAATCCAACTCCATTAGGAGAAGGTAAAACTACTATGGCTATTGGTCTTGCAGATGGCCTAACAAGAATAGGAAAGAGTGCAATTATAGCCTTAAGAGAACCTTCTTTAGGACCTGTTTTTGGTATTAAAGGCGGTGCCACTGGCGGAGGATATGCTCAGGTAGCTCCAATGGAAGATATAAATTTGCATTTTACAGGAGACATTCATGCAATTACTTCTGCAAATGATTTACTTTCTGCTCTTATTGATAATCATATTTATTATGGAAATGAATTAGGATTTGAAAAAGTTACATGGAAAAGATGTGTTGACCTTAATGATAGACAGTTAAGAAAAGTAGAAACAGGACTATCTGGTGAGAAAAACATAGTTACAAGAGAAGATGGATTTGATATTACTGTTGCATCTGAAATAATGGCTATTTTATGTTTGGCAACTGATATCGAAGATTTGAAAAGAAGAATTGGAAACATTACAATTGGTTATAATAAAGAAGAAAAGCCAATTACTGTAAGAGATTTACATGCAGAAGGAGCGTTAACTGTTTTACTAAAAGATGCAATAAAGCCAAACTTGGTTCAGACTTTAGAACATACTCCAACAATAATTCATGGAGGACCTTTTGCAAATATTGCTCATGGGTGTAACAGTATTATTGCTACTAAAACTGCCATGAAGTTAGCTGACTACACAATAACAGAAGCTGGTTTTGGATCCGACTTAGGTGCAGAGAAGTTTATAGATATTAAATGTAGAAATGCAGGAATAAAGCCAGACGCAGTCGTTTGTGTTGCTACAATTAGAGCATTGAAGTATCATGGAGGACAAGCAAAGGAAGAAATAAAAACAGAAAATCTTGAAGCATTACAAAAAGGGATAAAAAATTTAAACAAACATTTAGATAATTTGAAAAACGTATTTGGATTAAATGTTATTGTTGCGATAAACAAATTTGACACAGATACGGATGCAGAGATTGAACTTTTAAGTAATGCACTAAGAGAGCAAAACATTGAAATGAGTCTTGTTGAAAGCCATGAAAAAGGAAGCGAAGGGGCGATCGATTTAGCCGAGAAAATTTTAAGAATTGCAGATGAAGAAGAAAACATGAAATTTGCTTACAATAATTCAGATAGTGTAAAAGAAAAAATAGAAAAAGTTGCAAAAAATATTTATGGTGCAACAGGTGTAGAGTATTCGAAAAAAGCATTGCAAGAGATTGAAAAAATCGAGAAAATGGGATATTCGCATTATCCAGTATGTATTGCTAAAACACAGTATTCATTCTCGGATGATCCAAAAAATCTAGAATGTAATGAACCGTATGAGTTACATGTAAATGACATTGCATTAAAAACTGGAGCGGAGTTTATAGTTGTAATCACTGGAAAGATAATGACAATGCCAGGGCTTCCAAGAGTTCCAGCTGCCGAAAAAATAGATATTGATAAAAACGGAAATATAATAGGAATATTTTAGTATAAATCCACCAAATCAAGGAATAATAAACTTGAAAGGTGGAATTTTTATGTTAAAAAATAAAAAAGCAATCGCGATTATTTCAGTATTATTAATAATATTTTTGTTATATAACATATTTTTTACAAATAATAATATATTAGCACTATCAAAATATGGATCTAGAGGTTCGGAAGTTACACAAATTCAGACTAAATTAAAGAGATGGGGATATTATTCTGGAAGTATTGATGGAATTTATGGCTCTGAAACGTTAGCAGCTGTTAAGTATTTTCAAAGAAAAAACGGATTAACAGTTGATGGAATTGCCGGAAAAAAGACACTAGAGGCAATGGGAATATTTAATTCTAGTGGTAATTCAAACTCTAGCAACAGCACGAGTAGCAGTGATTTAAATTTACTTGCGAGAACTGTGTACAGTGAGGCAAGGGGAGAACCATATGCAGGGCAAGTTGCCGTTGCAGCTGTTGTACTAAATAGAGTAAAAAGCAGTTCGTTTCCAAACACAATAGCAGGAGTAATATATCAAAAAGGTGCATTTACGGCTGTATCAGATGGTCAGATTAATTTAACACCAAACCAAACAGCATACAATGCTGCAAGAGATGCGCTAAATGGTTGGGATCCATCATATGGCTCAATATACTACTTCAATCCAAGCACTGCAACAAATGCATGGATTTGGTCAAGACCGCATGTTGTTACAATAGGAAAACATAGATTTTGTAAATAGCAATAAATGCTTGACAAACCTCCAACATATTGATAATATAAAGTAGCAGAAATATTAGGAGGATACAATGATTTTTTACCCTAAAAGTTACTTTAAAAACATATTAGAAATAGATATGAACTTTATAGAAAAAAATAATATAAAGGCTATTCTATTGGACATAGACAACACCATGATAGACACAGATAATAACATTTTGGAAGGACTTGAAGATTGGGTTGAAGAAGCAAAAAAACATGGTATAAAATTCTGTATTCTATCTAATACAAATAAAAAGAAAAAAGCAGAAAAAATGTCAAAAAAGTTGGAGGTTCCGTATATTTATTTTGCTAAAAAACCATTTAAATTTGGCTTTAATAGGGCAAAGAAAATAGTACAAGAAAATAGCGAAAATATAGCTGTAATTGGAGACCAAATACTAACAGATGTGCTTGGAGCAAACAGGAGCCATATGTACTCTATTTTAGTTGAACCACTTGCTGAAAAAGACATTTTTGTAACAAGATTTAATAGATTAATAGAAAGACAAATTTTAAAAAAATATAAACAAAAGTAAAAGAGGTATTTAAATGTACATTAACAATATAAACATATTATATTATTTATTTTTAGGAATTATTGGACTTGGAATTGGTCAATTTGTGGCATGGAGTACAGTAAGACTTCCAGATTATAAAAAAGTTTTCGTAAGAGAATTTTTTACAATTTATTTAAAAAATGAAAAGCCTAAATACATATACATGGTGACGATGGCGCTACTGTATGTTGGAGTTTTGTATTTGTATGGATTTCAAATAAAAACATTAGCGTATCTAGCCTTAATACCAATGTTAATTAGTGCCTTAGCAATAGATTATAGACTGAAAATAATTCCTAACAGATTGAACTTAACAATTTTTGAAGTTGGACTAGTTTACACATTCGTAGAAGGAATTGTAAACATAAATATAGCCATAGACATGCTACTTGGAATGGTGGCAGGAGCTGGAATTTTCTTATTTATAACACTAGTAGGAGGCTTAATTGCAGGGAAAGAAGCAATGGGCTTCGGAGATGTAAAACTAATGGGAGCACTTGGTTTATTCTTTGGCTGGAGAACAATAATTATAATTTCACTTATTGCCTTCTTATTAGGAGCAATAATTGGAGTAGCATTAATAATTTGTAAGAGAAAAACAGGAGATGAGTATATTCCATTTGGTCCATTTATAGTAATAGCAACAATAATTGCAATATTTGTACCATTTAATGTATTATTCTTTGTATTAATTAAGATATTTACACTAGGAACGTATAAGGCACAATTAATATAGTAGGATGTTAAATAATTATAATTTTGACTGCATCAAATATTATCTCAAACACGGTTACATATACAAAGTATGTGCCAATGAAATTTCATTTCCGTTGTCAAAATTTAATTCTTTAACAACCTAAAACTCGTATAATAGAAGGGGATGCAGTAAAAAATGAACAATAATATTCGCTGGCTAAGAGATAAAATAAAAATGTTAGATATGCAAGGCATAATAATTTCTAATCCGATAAATATAAAATATCTAACTGGAATTGAAGCAGATGGTGTGTTTTTAATTACGCCTAAAGAAAATATTTACATAACGGATGGAAGATATGTAGAAGCTGTAAATAATACTTTAACATTAAATGATGAAATAGTTGTGTATGATATGCAAGACATATCAAGAGATGACTATGAAAATTTCTTCTTGTTTTGTGAAAATGTTGGCTTTGAAGAGGAATATGTTACATATGCAAAATATAAAGATTTTATGCACAGATATAAAATAAACAATTTGGAAGAAACAGAGGGAATAATCGAAAAACAAAGAATGATTAAAGACCCAGAAGAAATAGAGCTTATAGAAAAAGCTTGTAAAATTACGGACGATTGCTTTAATCATTTAAAGAATTTTATAAAAATTGGATTAACTGAAAAACAAATTGCAAAAGAAATTGACGATTTTTTCATAGACAATGGTGCAGAAGACGTTGCTTTTAGTACAATTGTTGCGTCTGGTAAAAATTCATCTATGCCACATGCAGTACCAACAAATAAAAAAATAGAGGCAGGAGATCCAATAACAATAGATATGGGGTGTAAATACAAAGGATACTGTTCAGATATGACAAGAACGATATTTGCAGGATATGTACCTGAAGAAGTAAAACCAGTATATGAACTAGTTTTAAAAAATCAGAGACAGGTAATTAATGAAATGAAAGAAGGAGTAAACCTAAAGCTTGTAAGTAGAATGGTTGAAAATGATTTTAAATTACACGGATATGATTTAATACATGCGTTAGGACATGGAGTAGGATTACAGATACACGAATTCCCATATGCAAGTACTAGAGTTGACTTTGTGTTAAAAAATAATATGATAGTAACAGATGAACCAGGAATATATATACCAAATCAATTTGGTGTAAGAATAGAAGACACAGTGCTTGTAAACAGGGGAATGAGTACAAGTTTAACAAAGTCAGAAAAAGATTATGTGATAGTCGATGCCTAAACTCGTGAAAAAAAGTGCTACAACACTTGATTTTTCGCCTAAAATATGGTATGATTACATAGTCGCGTTTTAATGAGATGAAAAATTAAAAAATATAATAAAAAACTAGAAAGGGGTAATAATAATGGCAAGCGTATATTCAGCAGGCGATTTTAGAAACGGAACAACATTTGAAATGGATGGAAATGTATTCAGAGTAGTAGAATTCCAACATGTAAAACCAGGAAAGGGATCAGCATTCGTAAGAACAAAATTAAAAAATGTAATATCAGGAGCAGTTATAGAAAAAACATTTAACCCATCAGAAAAATATCCAGCAGCTCAAATAGAGAAAAAAGAAATGCAATATTTATACAATGATGAAGATTTATACTACTTCATGGATAATGATACATATGAGCAAATACCTTTAAACAAAGAACAAATAGGAGATGCATTAAAATTCATAAAGGAAAACATGAGTGTAACAATGCTTTCATATAAAGGAAGCGTATTTGCAGTAGAACCACCAATGTTTGTTGAGTTAGAAGTTAAATATACAGAACCAGGATTTGCTGGAAACACAACAACAACATCTGGAAAACCTGCAACATTAGAAAATGGATATGAACTTACAGTTCCAATGTTCGTTAACATCGGTGATGTTATAAAAATAGACACAAGAACTGGAGAATACATGGAAAGAGTTTAATTTTGGTTGAACTCGAAACATTAAAAATTTAAATTAATATAAAAATATTAATTTAAAGGAAGGATAAATTATATGGCAGAATTTAGTGAAAAATATTCTAAAATAATAAAGGATATAGAAAAAAGTATCTCTGATGAGAAAGAAAGAGAAATCGTTTTGAAAAAAGTTTCTGAACTTTCATTCATGTATATGGATGTAATTGATAGAATTTCAAATGTTAATTCAGAGAGAATGGATGACATTGAAAAACATCAAGATAAATTAGATGAAAAAATAGGCAAGGTAAAAGATACAGTCGACTTAATAAAAAAAGATATTTATGAAGATGAAGACTATGATTTTGAAATAGTTTGCCCATATTGCAATCATGAATTTGTTGCAGACATAGAAGATGAATTAAAAGAAGAAATCGAATGCCCAGAATGTCATAATAAAATAGAACTAGACTGGGATGGAGAAGACGATGATTGCTGTTCAGGTGGATGCTGTGGATGCGGACATCATGACGAATGTGGTTGTGATGATGACGAAGAAGATAGCGATACTGATAACGAAGAAAAAGACGATAATGATGATGACATGTAATTTAAATTTTATAAAATTAAAAGGCGAAGATTATACTTCGTCTTTATATATTTATTATTTTTTCTCTATAGAATGCTTTTGAATTGGTTATCCAATTTCATTGATGTATGTTACGGACGGAGAATACTTCGATAAGGATAAAAAAGAGTTTGACTTGATAGTTGTCTTGCTTTTCCAAAACATAAAAATTTTGGTTATGTTTATTTATCTATTGAAGAATGTCAAATTTATGATATAATTTCTGAAAATTATACTTTTAATTCGATTATTATTGATGTAGACGATGCGAGTAAATTATGCGAAACTAAAGCAGATATTGAAAACAAGATGGAGTCAACGATTGCAGTAAATGATATGGTTAGTAGTTTGAAGGCAAATGAATAGCGTTGAAAAATAATTATAATTTTGGTTACGTCAAATTTCATTTACAACGCGGTTACATATAGCGAGTATGTGCCCTTGCCTTGTAAATTCATTCTTGCTTGCCAAAATTTAATTCTTTTTCAACTTAAAATATGCTAATAATCTACATATAATCGAAAATTAAATGGAAAACAAGAAGGAATAATAATGGGAAATATTGTATTATTAGATGATTTAACGATTAACCAAATAGCTGCGGGCGAAGTAATTGAACGCCCTATGAACGTTGTAAAAGAGCTGGTGGAAAACTCTATTGATGCTGGTGCCACGAAGGTGGTTGTAACAATAAAAGCTGGTGGTAAAACACTTATACAAGTTACAGACAATGGTTTTGGAATAGACATGAATAATATGGATATAGCACTAGAGAGGCACGCAACGAGTAAGATTTCTAAAATAGAAGACTTAGAAAATACATACAGCTTTGGGTTTAGGGGCGAGGCTCTAGCAAGTATATCATCAATTTCAGAACTTACTATGATATCCAAAACGGCCGATGAAATGGTGGGCTACAAGTTATTTTCAAGAGGTGGAAATATACTAGAAAAGGACGAAATTGGAACATCAACAGGAACTACTATTAAAGTTGAAAAATTATTTTATAATACTCCAGTTAGATACAAATTTTTAAAAAATGATGCCACAGAGTTTAGATATATAAAGGAATTCTTGCAAAAAGTTGCATTAGCCGAACCAGATAAATCGATAGAGCTAATAAATAATGGCAAACAAATACTTAAAACATCTGGTAATGGTGAAATTAAAGATGTTGTATATTTACTGTATGGAAAAGAAATAAAAGACAACCTTGTAGATGTAAACTATCAAGATGGAGACATAAAAATAATTGGAGTAGTCGGAAACACCTTTATAGCTGAAGAGAATAGAAAAAATCAAATTTTATTTTTAAATAATAGAAACATACAAGACAAGATACTTACAAACAGTGCTGACCAAGCCTTTAAAGGTTCTACTGGAATTGGAAAATATGGGTTCTTTATACTAAATTTACAAATGCCAGCCGACTACTATGACGTAAATGTGCATCCAACCAAAAAAGAAGTAAGGTTTAGAGATGAAGATAAAATATACAAGGCGATGTATCATGCTATAAAAAATGCAATTCTTAGCAAAGATTTTTTGGGAAACACAGAAACAGAAAATAACAAAGAAGACTATATAGAAAATGAACTAGAATTTGTAACAAATCACTTTGATATGAAAGAAAATAGCTTCTTGAGTGGATTGAAAAAGGCACAAGCAAAGAACAAGTTGCCATTTGAAACAAATTTACAAGAAAATGAAGATGAACAGCAAGTGGAGCAAGCAGAAGCTAAATTAGAACTAAAAAAAGATGAGGCGCAAGAAAATAAATCAGAAATAGAAAATGAATCAAATTTAGATTCAGAAACAGAAAACGAAGAAGAGCCAGAAGTTCCAAAAGAAAGCCTGATAACACGTGAAGAAAAACGAAAAATAAACTATAAATACATAGGAATAGCATTCAAAACCTACATAATAGTAGAAATAGAAAATGAAATATATCTAATAGATCAACACGCTGCACACGAAAGAGTGCTATATGAGCAAATAAAAGAAAACTACAAAAACCATATACAAAACAATGTACAAATGATGTTAATACCAGAGGTATTTACGCTTTCATATAAAGAAGCAAGATTTGTAAAAGAAAATATGGAATTGTTCAAAAATACAGGTTTTGATATCGAATTTTTTGGGGATAATACAATAAAAATAAGCGGAATACCAGACCTAGAATATAAAGTGGACAGAAGCCACGTATTCTTAGATGTATTAGATGAAATGCTAACAAACGAGAGAAGTTCTCTAAAAGACATAGAGGAAAGGTTTGTAGCAACAGTTGCATGTAAAGCTGCTGTAAAAGCTGGAATGGATTTAAGTAGACAAGAAGTAGAAAACTTAATAAGCAGTTTGTTGGAATTAAAAAATCCATATACATGCCCACACGGTAGACCAACAACAATAAAAATTGATATACATTGAAGATTAAATAAAATTATTAAATTTCAATTTGTTCGCTTGTTTTTAGAAAAGAAATGTTGTAGTATATATTTACTCTTCTAAGTCAGAGAGTAGTCTTTACTTAAAGGCGGAAGGGAGGTAAATGAAATGACACAACCTGAACTTATTTTGCGATTAGTTGAAATGCTAATGGCAGAAAAAGAAAAAAACAGTCAACTAAAGACTGAAGAAAACAACAAGGATAAAGACTAGATGTGTCATACATAGTCGACAAAGTGGGGTGTTACGGTCCTGCTTTGTTTTTTTGAAAATAAAAAAAGTATGTGTAGTTACGATACACATACAAGTAAATGATATCCACAACCTGAATAAGGATACATTTTGTATACACAAATAATAACATATTATTTATAATTTGTCAAATTGAATTAAAAAATAAATTCGATTATAAGATATTCAAGAAATTCATGAATATTTTATAAATATTCATGATATAGTATTAGTAGTTTTTTCGGAAGGAGTGATTTTGCTATGATTAATTAGAAAGAAAAAACTGTATTAATCCAGAATAATTGTAAAAATCCAGTTGAAAATTTTCGACCTTTTTGATACTATATATTTGAAAAAAGGTTTTAAAATATTTATAAACAAATATAATTTCAAAAGAGAATAATGTAACATTAATTACCGAAAAAAGAGATGAAGATAATACAGGATAAGCGTAACAAAGAGAAAAAATAGTTGAAAAATATATAACGTAGGAGAAATAAATGGGGAGAAAACAGGACTGGAAAGAAATTGAGAAAGCACAGTTAAATTATGAACAAGGAATAAAAGACCAATATAAAGGAATTGATATTGTAAAAATTAGCAAAGAAAACAGAAAAACAATTCATAAAATTAAGAAAATAAATGCTAAGGCAGATAAATTGGTAAGAGCGTTGCTTATTTGGTATGTTATATTTTTAATACTATTAATAATATTTGGAATACATATATATATAATGTATTTAAATAATATCAAAAATCGAGTAAACATAGATTTTATAGCAGATTTAAAAGATTGTTATGGAATTAATGCAAAAGTAATAGAAAAAGATATAGATAAATCTGGAAATGGAAAATATGTGCTTAAGTCAAAAGAAAAAAAGCCTATTGAATTTATTGTAATAAAAGAATTTGGAAGCTATACGTTTGACTATTTTGACCGTACTCTAAAAGAAGAATATGAAAAATCTAGTGATGAAATTAAGAAAACTTTTGAACCGCATGAAGAGTACAATGTAAATGGAGAGTTCAAGTATAATTTAAATTCCAATGCATCAAGTTTATCTGACATAGATAATATAGTACATAAATATGTTCAAATGAGAGATAATGCAGGAAAACATTTTGGATATGATTGGAATGTAAATATAAATTTTGACGGAATGACTGAAAAAATATGGTCTATGGGTTCAAACGAAGATGAAGAATCTATAAATAGAAGAATAAAATGTGAATATGTAGTATCAAAGATAGATGGAGGAGATAACACCAAATTTACAGCTGAAGAAATAACAAGGTATTACAAGCCATATTCATTAAAAGTATTTATTAATGGTAAGGAAGTTTATATTACAATAATGAATCAGCAGGTGCAACAAACTGCATTATACAGCTATTCAGAAGAAGATTATACAATGCCAATATCTGCACTTGAAGATATTGAAGGCGTTCAGATAACGTATGACAAATATAGCACGCCACTTGAACTTACATTTAAAGATAAAACATATAAAATAGGTGGTTCAACCGTGGATTTAGAAAATAGTACTATTCCGACTTATGTAGAAGTACAAACTTTAAAACAAATAATAAGGGCAAAGTTAGAATTTAACTATAAAGAGCAAAAATTGAATATTGTAGTTAAATAAATGTATTACAAGGGCAAGTAATTATTGTAAATTACTTGCTCTTATGCTATAATCCATTTGCAAATAGCATAAGATTAAGAAGAAATTAAATAGTTTCTTTTAAGGAGGAAAATTTGAAACGCATTTATATAATTTTAACATACAGTGGTACAGTACTTTCAAGGATTGTAAAAGCATACACAGGAGCCGAATATTCGCATGTGTCTATTGGATTAGACGAAAACTTAACGAAAATGTATAGCTTTGGAAGACTGAATCCATATAATCCATTTATAGGTGGATTTGTACATGAGGGAATAAACATTGGAACATTTAAAAGATTTAAAAATACTCAGACAGCAGTTTATTCTATAATGATTTCGGATGAGCAGTATAATAGATTAAATCAGATAGTACATAAGGTTGAGGCAACTTCTCAAGAATATAAATTTAATTTTATTGGACTTGTTGCAGTTGCTTTACATATGAAAATTCAGAGAAGAAGGGCTTTTTACTGTGCAGAATTTGTGAAGTATGCTATGAAAAAGGCTCAAATTAAGAATAATTTGCCAGATATAGTAAAACCAGAGGATTTCTTAAACTTAGAGAATATAAGATTAGAATATAAGGGAGCACTGAAACAATATAAAGTTGAAGAACTGCCAACTTTGAATGTGGCAAATTTATGAGATAAACATATGCCAAATATGTAATTATAAATTTGAAATAGCTGTAATAATGCATGACAAAAGGAATGTGATAAAATAATGAGTAAAACAAAAATATTAAAGTTAGTGATGTTTGTAGTAGCACTTGTAATATGTATTGGAGCAACAATATATTTGCTTCCAGTAATGAGAAACTTATCAACTGTGGAAGGACAAGTTGCATTTAAGCAAAAAGTGGAAAACTCTGGTGTGCTAGGGCTAATTTCACTGTTTGCTCTTGAGGTTGCACAAATATTTTTATTTTTAATACCAGGCGAACCGATTGAAATTTTAGCAGGAATGTGCTACGGAGCCTTATGGGGAACAGTCTTTATTATGGCTTCAGTAGGAATTATTTCTACCGTGATATTTTTCTTGGTTAGAAAATTAGGAAAGAAATTTGTATATAAATTTTGTGATGAAAATAAAGTAAAGAAAATAGAAAACAGCAAACTTTTTCAAAATCCTAAAAAAATAGAAATGATAATGTTAATACTATTTTTATTGCCTGGAACGCCAAAAGATTTATTAGTATACATTGCAGGACTGTTACCAATAAAGCCAACAAGGTTTATAGTAATATCCACACTTGCAAGGTTTCCATCAGTAATATCATCAACATTAGCTGGTGCGAATATTGCAGTGGGTGACTGGAAATTGGGAATTTTATTATATGGAGTAATTGTAGTAGCGGTGGCAATTTTAATATTTATATATCAGAAATTTGATAAAGAAAAAATAACGAGTGAGGCATTGAAAACGATAAAATAGTTGACTTTTACAATTTTAATAAGTATAATCTAAGTGAAAATCGTATGATTTAAGCATATATTTTTAATTATGATAAAAACTATATATATGGAGGTAATACAAATGAATGAGAAAATGTATGAAATTATGAGAGATGGAAGAGGATTTATTGCAGCACTTGACCAAAGTGGTGGAAGTAGTGCAAAAACTCTAAAAAATTATGGAATAGATGAAAGTGAATATAGCTCAGAAGAGGAAATGTTTAATTTAATCCATGAGATGAGAAAAAGAGTTATGACAAGCGAAGTGTTCACAAATGAGCACATTTTAGGAACAATTCTTTTCGAAAAAACAATGATGTCAGAAGTAAATGGAAAATTTACAGCAGATTATTTATGGGACGAAAAGGGAATAGTTTCTTTCTTAAAAGTTGATAAGGGATTAGCCGAAGAAAAGAATGGCGTAAAATTAATGAAAGAAATTCCAAACTTAAAGGAAGAAATAGAAGAAGCAAGCAAAAAGCATGTATTCGGAACAAAGATGAGATCTGTAATATATGAAGCAAACGAAGAAGGCATAAGAGATATTGTAAATCAACAATTCAAATTTGCAAAAACAATATGTGACGGTGGATTAGTTCCAATAATTGAGCCAGAAGTAGACATACATTCAGAGCAAAAAGAACTTTGCGAAAAAATATTAAAAGACGAAATAATAAGAAAACTAAATGAATGGAATCCAGCAGACAAAATAATGTTCAAATTTACAATACCAACAGTTGCAAACCATTACTTAGATTTATATGATTATGACTGTGTTGTAAGAATTGTTGCTTTATCTGGCGGATATGAGATAGATGAAGCATGTGAATTACTTGCTAAAAATAACAGAATGATAGCAAGCTTCTCAAGAGCATTATTACAAGACTTAAATGCACATCAAACACAAGAAGAATTTGATACAGCATTAAACAATGCAATAGTAAAAATATACAATGCATCAATAGACTAAAAGTAGACAAAAACTTGGTAAAAAGTTTTCTATAAACCTTAAAATTGAAAACAGGAGGAACAAGTTGAAAATACAAATATATTATGTTATTATAAATTTGTAAACAAAGGCATTTGAAATGCAAAACAAGAGAAAAGAGGAGTAAAGTAGAATGAATAAACCAGCAAACTGTTGTGGCTGTACACACACACACACACACACACACACACCATGCATTTTACCAAATGCAAACTTTAGTAAAATTTGCTAAGGCTTGTTTGTTGTACTCAAAAATATAAAATAAAAAAGATAGAAATGGAGTAAAAACTATTTCTATCTTTTTGACGTTAAAAAGACTTATTTTAAAAAATTATACATAGGGGGAAAATACTCAAAATGACCAAAAAAGAAAATGGAATTACTATTATTGCACTTATTGTTACTATTGTAGTTTTGTTAATATTAGCAGGAGTAAGCATAAGCTTAATAATAAACAGAAATGGAATAATTTCAAAAGCAGAAGTTGCAAAAAAGGAAACTGAGATTGCAGATGAAAAGGAAAAAATAAAATTATCAGCATTAGCAGCACAAGCTAATAATGAAGAGGCTGTTATAAGAAGAAATGACTTTGACAAAGAGTTGAAAAAGTTCTTTAATGAAGATTACACACTAGAACCTGATAGTGATGCTGAAGAGTATGAAGTAACTTGCAAAAAGAGTGGAAGAAAATATACTATAAAAAGTGGAATAACAAAGAAAAATTCGGATTACGAATTGAATAACAATAATACAACATTTTCATCAAGCCCAAGTGGTTGGACGAATGGTAATGTAATAGTTAATGTAAAGACAACTATTCAAGAGTATACATTGCAAACAAGTAAAGACGGTAAAAATTGGAATGATTCAAATGAACAAGCTTTTTCTACTAATGGAATTATGTATGCAAGACTGTGGAATGGAAGTGAATCTGTTTCAGAGTTGCAATATGAAGTAAATAATATTGACAAAAGTACTCCGAAAGTATCTGCAACAGCGATAAATACTAATAGCATAAAAATAAGTGCGTCAGATAGTGAAAGTGGAATAATAGGTTATGCAGTAACAACAAGTTCTACGAAACCAGAAAACTTTACAGGAGTCACAAATACAAAAAGTTTTGAAAATAGTATATCAAAATTGGCACACAATACTACATATTATGTATGGATAAAAGATGAAGCAGGAAATACATCACAATATAGTTTAAAAACACCGGAATTAAAAGCTGGAAGTTTAAAATTATCTAAGGCAATGATACAAACATCTGATGCAAGTGATGTAGCAAATAATATTGGCTCATATATAGGCAGTACAGTAACAAATTATACTCCTAATGGAGGAGATAAAAATGTTGGATGGAAAATATTTTATGCAGGTAAATCAGATGCGGGAGATTCATCAGAGAATGACCATATATATTTAATAGCAGATGATTGTATAGACATAAAGAATTCAGCAGGGGAATATAATACACCAGTATCAGCAAATGGAAATCAGGTAGATATATTTAATGATGCTCCAAAATGTGCAACACTTTTGTCTATAGAAAATGAAAGTTCACAATATTCAAGAGAAAACAGTTTGGCTAAAAATTGGATTGAAATAGATAACGATGATTCTGCAATAAAGTATATGATTGACACTGAGAGATGGTCAAAATTATACGGAAGCAAATATGCAGAATATGCGATTGCATCACCAACTGGCGAAATGTATGTAAAGAGTTGGAATTGCAATTCTCAATATAAGAGATTAAGCTATGGCTATGATAATTATGGTTGTACTATAAATGGAAGTAGTACGGTAGATACTGCAGGATATAACACAATGTATTTTTTAAGTGCGACTGATGGTGTAAGGAACAGCTGTTATGGTTATTGGTTAATATGGCCGGCTAAGGGTGCATCGTTAGAACCCACCAATTGGAAAGTTTCAATAACGGAAGAAGGAAAAAGTAGCATGTTCTATAGTCGTTATGGAGAAAATACATTAGGATTTAGACCAGTAGTATGTTTAAACACTAATGTTAGATTACAAACTGATGGAATGGACAGTGATGGAAAGGCAAAATATAAAATAGTTGAAGCAACCAATGAAGAAACTACTGTACAAGCTTACACGAATGGTGAATGGAGTTCGCAAAATGTATATGCAACTCTTGTGAGCGGAACAACAGGAAGTGGAATAAGTACAAGCTATGAGAGTATTGCTGACTCTGCACAGAATGTGACAGCAGGAACAACAAATACAAGTGAAATACAAAGAGAAGGTACAACAACATTAAGAGTTAAAACTACTGATGGCACAAATACAGTTTATAGTAATAATTATAATGTAAAAATAGATAAAACATCTCCGACTCCTGGAACACTTGCAATGAAACTAAACAGTAGTACTGGAGAAGAATATACTAGTGGAGCAACGAATAACAATATATATATAAAATTAAACAATGGAAGTGATTCTACAAGTGGACAGAGGAGTAACGTATATAAATTAAAGGGAGTAACTGAAAGTGAAAATTTAACAGAAACTTCAATAATTACAAATAAGGGCACTACAGTGGCAATAGTAACAACAGTGGATAATGCAGGAAATACGGCGACAAGAACCTATAATATTACAAAACAGTTGCCTAAACTAGCTACACCAAGATTGACTGCAGATGGTTATTCAAAATTGACTTGGAATAGAGTTGAAAATGCAACAAAATATGTTGTGCAAAGTATAATAGAAACAGTTGAAGTTGAAAAATATAAAACATCTTATGATGCTTTAAAAATGCTTAAAAGTTTCATTGATAAAGAAGGAAATTCGTTTAATGCCTTTGTAAGAATCAAAGCTGTTGGTGATGGCATAAATTATGAAGATAGTAACTGGTCAGAATCTGTATGGTTATATGAGTGTTTATCAGGTGAGACTGAAATTGATATATATGATGAAGAAAAGAAAAAGAGAAGAAAGAAAAAATTAAAAGACTTAAAAGTCGGGGATAAAGTAATTTCATTTAATACAGAAACGAAAAAATGGGAAATAGATGAAGTACTAAATGACGATATGCACGAAGTTAAATTTGAGCTAAGCTATGATATATGGACTTTCTCTGATGGTACTCAAATAACAACGGTAAAGAAGCATGAATTCTACAATGTGAGTCAGGAAAAACTAATGTATATTGATGAATGGAATATGGGAGATAAAATATACAAAGAAGATGGAACAACGCCAAGTTTAATAAAACATGAGCAAATACAAGAGCCAATACGTCATTACACATTAATGAACCATAACCATAACTATATAGCAAATGGATGCTTATCTGGAACAAGAGAAATGAGAAAAATAAAAGTAGAAAATTTAAAACCAGTTGATATTGATTAAGAGTGAGGAGAAGAAATGAAAGATAAAAAAATAATTTTATGTATTATTTGTTTAGTAGCAATATTATCAATAATTATCGCATTTGGAGTAAGTCAAAAAGATAATGCAAAAGACAAAACAAATAAAGAAAATCAGAATAATATGCAAATAGAATTACAAGAAGGCAGCAAAATTGATGTGAAAAATCTAGAAAATGCCAAAATTGAAAATGGAATGAAAGTAAACAATTCTCCAAAAGCTCAAGAAGAAAAGATAGTAGAAAATCTTAAATACTCAGAATTTTCGATGGATTCTAAGAATGAAGAAAGCAATTTTAGACTAAGAGTTACAAATATAGGAAAAGAAAAAACAGAAGAACAATATGTAAAAGTAACATGCTTAGATGTAAATGGAAATTCGATTGGAGAAATTTATTTATTAGTTTCAGAGCTTAAGCCAGGTGAGTCGATAAGTGCAACAGCAAATATAGCAGATGACTATATAAATTTATATGATTATGAAATTTCAAAATAAAAAATAAGAACAAAAAAGTAAACTAATAGTTGTAAAACTATTAGTTTTTTGATATGATAGGCGTAAATTTAAATGTACAGTTTGGGGACGGAGAAAAAATTGTACAATAAATAGAGAAATAGGTGTTTAAAAAATATTAGAAATTAATATAAAACTTGTACATTTTTTTCTCCGTCCCCGGAATGCTTAGGAATGCTTCGTTGTACATTAAATAAACATAAGGAGGATTTTTTAATGAGTGAATACGAATGTGTTGACAGCGTTGAAACTTTGACAAAGACACTAGAGAGAGTTAAGAATGCACAAAAGGAATTTTCGAAATATTCACAAGAGCAGGTAGATAAAATATTTCAGGCAGCGGCTATTGCTGCGAATGAAGCTAGAATTACACTTGCTAAAATGGCAGTAGAAGAGACTGGAATGGGAATAGTAGAAGATAAAGTAATTAAGAATCATTATGCGGCAGAATATATATATAATAAATACAAAAATGAAAAAACTTGTGGAGTAATTTATCAAGATGATAGTTATGGAATTAAGAAGATAGCTGAGCCAGTTGGTATTGTGGCTGCTGTTATTCCTACAACTAATCCAACTTCTACGGCAATTTTTAAGACTTTAATTGCACTAAAAACTAGAAATGGAATTATAATTAGCCCTCATCCAAGAGCTAAAAAGTCTACTATAGATGCTGCAAAAACTGTTTTGGAAGCAGCTGTAAAGGCTGGTGCTCCAGAAGGCATTATTGCATGGATTGATGTTCCATCTCTTGAGCTTACTAATATGTTAATGCAGTCTGCAGATATAATACTTGCGACTGGTGGACCTGGAATGGTTAAGTCTGCTTATTCGAGTGGAAAGCCAGCTTTAGGCGTTGGCGCAGGAAATACTCCTGCGGTTATTGACGAGAGTGCTAATGTGATTTTGGCAGTAAACTCTATTATACATTCTAAAACATTTGATAATGGAATGATTTGTGCTTCTGAGCAATCTGTAATAGTAAGCGACAAGATTTATGATAAGGTAAAAGACGAATTTGTTAAAAGAGGATGTTACATATTGAATCCTGAAGAGACTGAAAAAGTTCGTAAGACTATAATTATAAACGGAGCCTTGAATGCTAAAATAGTTGGTCAAAAAGCACACACGATAGCAGAACTTGCTGGAGTTAGTGTTCCAGAAAATACTAAAATTTTAATCGGAGAGGTTGAAAGTGTAGATTTATCTGAAGAATTTGCTCACGAAAAATTATCTCCTGTACTTGCAATGTATAAATCAAGCAGTTTTGACGATGCTCTTGAAAAGGCATATAGATTGATAGAAGATGGCGGACTAGGACACACCTCATCTTTATATGTAAATACTGTTACAGAAAAAGAAAAAATAGAAAAATTTTATAGCAAAATGAAAACGTGTAGAGTTTTAGTAAACACACCATCATCACAAGGTGGAATTGGAGATTTGTATAACTTTAAACTTACTCCATCTTTAACACTTGGATGTGGAACTTGGGGTGGAAACTCGGTTTCAGAAAATGTTGGAATTAAACATCTATTAAATATAAAAACAGTAGCCGAAAGGAGAGAAAATATGCTTTGGTTTAGAGCGCCTGAAAAGGTTTATATGAAGAGAGGTTGCTTGCCTGTAGCCTTAGAAGAACTTAAAAACGTAATGAATAAGAAGAGAGTATTTATAGTAACAGATACATTCTTATATGAAAATGGTTACACAAAAGTTGTAACAGACAAATTAGATGAGATGGGAATAGTTCACGAAACATTCTTCAATGTTGCTCCAGACCCAACTCTTGCTTGTGCAAAAGAAGGTGCAAAATTGATAGATGCCTTCAAACCAGATTGCATTATAGCAATAGGCGGTGGTTCTGCAATGGACGCTGCAAAAATAATGTGGGTTCTATACGAGCACCCAGAAGTAGACTTCTTAGACATGGCAATGAGATTCATGGATATTAGAAAAAGAGTTTATACCTTCCCTAAAATGGGCGAAAAAGCTTACTTTATAGCAGTTCCAACATCAGCAGGAACAGGTTCAGAGGTAACACCATTTGCGGTAATAACAGACGAAACAACAGGCCAAAAATATCCACTTGCAGACTATGAATTGCTTCCTAAAATGGCAATAGTAGACGCAGATATGATGATGAATGCCCCAAAAGGACTAACATCAGCATCTGGAATTGACGCCTTAGTTCATTCAATAGAAGCATATGTTTCTATGATGGCAACTGAATTTACAGACGGCCTTGCAATAGAAGCAATCAAGACAATATTCGAATATTTGCCAAGAGCTTATGAAGAAGGAGCAAACGACCCTATTGCAAGAGAAAAAATGGCAAACGCAGCAACGATGGCAGGTATGGCATTTGCAAATGCTTTCTTAGGAATATGCCATTCAATGGGACATAAATTAGGTGCTTACCATCATCTACCACATGGAGTTACAGTTGGATTGGTATTAGACGAAGTAATGAGATTTAATGCAGAAGAAGTTCCAACAAAAATGGGAACATTCCCACAATACGAGTATCCACATGCTTTAAGAAGATATGCAGAAATAGCAGATAGCTTAAACTTAGGCGGGAACACAGACCAAGAAAAACTAGAAAGATTGATAAATAAAATAGACGAATTAAAAGAGAGAGTCGGCTTCAAAAAAACAATAAAAGACTATGGAATTTCAGAAGAAGATTTCTTATCAACATTGGATGAGATGAGCGAAAAAGCATTTGACGACCAATGTACAGGTGCAAATCCAAGATACCCATTAATAAGTGAGATAAAAGAAATTTATTTAAAAACATATTATGGAGGTGAAAGATAATGGAATTTAATTTGATAAATCCAATAGCTGAAAGAAAAACAAAAACTGTTTACAGAGACGGAGATAAGACAATAAAATTATTCGTAGAAAATTACTCAAAGGCAGACATATTAAACGAAGCTCTAATTCAATCAAGAGTAGAAGAAAACACAGATTTAAAAATATCTAGATTACAAGAAGTTACAAAAATAAACGAGAGATGGGCTCTAATTACAGAATATGTAGAGGGAACACCATTAGATGTTTTAATGATAGGACATCCGGAAAAACAAAACGAATATTTAAACTTTTTCGTAGGAATTCAATTAGAAATTCTATCAAAAAGAGTACCTCTATTAAATAGAATAAAAGACAAATATAGAAGAAAAATAACAGATGCTACAAACATAGATGACACGACAAAATATGAGTTGCTACAAAGACTAGAAGGAATGAAAAACCATGACAAGCTATGCCATGGAGACTTCGTTCCAAGTAACATAATTGTAAAAGAAAATGGCGAATATGCGATAATTGACTGGTCACACGCAACACAAGGAAATGGCTCAGCAGACGTAGCAAACACATACTTAATATTCTCTATGAGAAATCAAAAAGAATTAGCAGAAAAATACGTAAATTTATACTGTGAGAAAACAGGAACAGACAAGAAAGAAGTACAAAGATGGATTCCAATAGTTGCAGCAATAAGAAAGACAAAAGGAAAAGTAGAAGAACAAGAAATGTTGGAACAATGGATAAACATAGTCGATTACGAATAAAGATAGAATAGCTTACTCTAAAGAGAGTAGGCTATCTTCCTATTATTGTGAAAAAAGGTCTTATTTTGAAAAAAATTAAAAATTTTATATTTTCTCTTTATTTTTAACAGGCTATTGTATATAATTATAGCAAGCAAAGAGGAGATGATTGAATAAAAATTACAAACTTTCAATCAAATTTTACCCTCAAGAAAGGAATACAACAAAAATGAATTTACCAAACAAATTAACACTATTTAGAATAATACTAGTTCCAATAATGGTTATAGTATCTTTTTTTGATATACCGGGAAGTTTTTTAGGCATATCTACAACAATGTGGATAATGGAATTAATATTTATAATTGCATCAATAACAGATAAACTAGATGGATATTTGGCAAGAAAAAATAATCAAGTAACAAACTTCGGAAAATTTTTAGATCCAATTGCAGACAAAATTTTAGTAGTTGCTGCCATGATTTTATTTGTAGAAATGGGAAGATTACCAGCATGGATTCCAATTATAGTAATATTCCGTGAATTTGCTGTTTCGGGATATAGATTAATTGCTGTACAAAACAGTGGCAAGGTAATTGCCGCAAATATTTGGGGAAAATTAAAAACTGTTACACAAATGATTGCAATAATTTTAATGTTCTTAACAACACAACCTTATTTTGCATTTGTACTTAGAGCAAAGACAGAGCAAGATGCGCTTGTAAATAGTGCACTTACATATATGACAACAGGAGATTTTGTAATGAATATTTTAGCAAGCATATTTATGACAATTTCTGTTATTGCAACAATTTTCTCTGGATATGAGTATTTAAAAGGCGGAAAAGATTTACTAAAAGATTATTAATACGAAAAAATAATACAATATTATCAATTTTGAATAGAGAACAATATATACATAAGAGATAAAGGGGATAAAACATGAAAAAATTAAAGAAAATATTCATTGCGTTGCTTTTAATAACGTTTATTTCAACAGTTACAATTGATTATAAAACATCAATTGCAGATGTAGGAAGTTTTGAAGATTACGACAGTGGTAGCTCATGGGATAGCGACAGTTCATGGGATAGCGGAAGCTCATGGAGCAGTTGGGACGACGATGATTACAGTTCTAGTTATGGAGGAACAAGACATAGTAGTGGCGGAGGTTCTTCGTGGGGAACAATAATAACTTTTATTATTATAATTGCTATAGCTTATGCTATTTCTTCAAAGAATAAACACACTCAAATTAGACCAGTTCAAACGTATCAACCAGCATCTAATTTTGATTCTGAAGAAAATGTTGAAAGAAAAGTTAAAGCTGTTGATGAAATGTTTAATAAAGAAGAGTTCTTATCTTGGACTAGAAGTTTATTCGTAAAATTGCAAGAAGCGTGGACCGCAAGAGATTGGAGTACTATTAGAGTATTTGAAACAAATGAGCTATTTGAACAACATCAAAAGCAATTACAAGGTTATATAGACAGAAAACAAATAAATGTAATGGAAAGAATTTGCGTATTATCAGTTAAGTTAGCAGATTTCAAACAAACTGGAAATAAAGATGTTTTAACTGTTGTATTGAAATCTAGAATGAATGATTATATAATAGACGAAACAACAGGAAAAATAGTAAAAGGTGATAAGACAACTGATAGATATAGCACATATAAACTTGATTTTATTAGAACAACAGGCGAAAAGACAAAACCAGGTTCTATTGAAATAAATACAACAAATTGTCCAAACTGTGGAGCACCAACACAAATAACATCATCAGGTAAATGTGAGTATTGTGGAAGTGTAATTACAACAGGTGAACATAGCTGGGCATTATCAAACTTAGAAAAAATAGGATAAAATTTGTGCGGACCTTAAAATAGAGTCTGCACAGAATAAATTATTAAAAGTAAAAAATTTTAGGAGGAAAGAATTATGGGATTAATTAAAGCAGCAGCAAGTGCAATAGGAAGCACAATGCATGATCAATGGAAGGAAGCAATTAGATGTGAAAACATGACAAATGATATTCTTATGGTTAAGAAAACTACTCCAAATGGAGTTATATCAAACAAAAGTACAATTATAGTAGCACCGGGTCAATGTGCAATTATATTTGATAATGGTAGAGTAATTGATGCAACAGCAGAAGAAGGTGTATATACTTTTGATAGTTCTTCTACACCATCATTCTTTGCTGGACAATTTGGAGCAGTATTTAAAGAGATGTGGCAACGTTTTACTTATAATGGAGCCAGTGCTAAACAACAAGCAGTATTTTTCTTCAACACAAAGGAAATAATAGATAATAAATTTGGAACAGCGGCACCAATTCCATTCCAAGATTGGTCACACCCAATTCCAAATCAAATGACAAATACTTTAACACCACTAAGAGTAGAAGTAAAATGTTTTGGTAAATATACTTTTAGAATTTCAGACCCAGCTTTGTTTATGAGTAAATTAGCAGGAACTGCTGATATTTATAAAAAGGATGAATTAGTAGAACAATTAAGAACAGAAGTTATGGCAGTATTTCAAAATGTGGCTAACGAACTTGGAACAGCTAAATACAAAGTTCCAGTTCTAGAAATGCCAAGCCAAACAGATGAGATAAGAGAAATGATGGATGAGCAAGTATTTGATGCAAAGATAAGAGAAAGAGGAATAGAGATCGTGTGCTTCGCTGTTGAATCTGTAACATTAACAGACGATTCAGCAAAGAAGATTGATGACTACGAGTTAAGTTCAAACTCTTACCTGCAACAAGGAAGAATGGTTGGAGCATATTCAAATGCTGTTGAAAATGCAGCTAAAAATGAAAATGGAGCAGCAAATGGATTCATGGGAATTGGAATGATGAACATGTCAACAAATGGCATGATGCAAAATGCTGCAAATGGACCATGGAATGCAAATACTGATGCAAGCAAAATGGATTTAAGTAAACAAGAAAACGACAAAGCAGCAGAAAGTGCTGAAAATTGGACATGTGAATGTGGACATGTAAATTCAGCTGATAGTAAATTCTGCAGTGAATGTGGTAAGGCAAAAACATCAAAAAAGGTTTGCCCAAAGTGCAAAATGCCAAATGATGCAGGTAACAAATTCTGCAATAATTGTGGAGAACAATTATAAAGTTTTGTAGGAGGAACTTATATAATAATGGAGTTAGAGCAAGCGAAAACAGAGGTTAAAGAACTTAGAGAAAAATTAGAGTATTATGCAAAACTATATTATGACATGGATAACCCTGCAATAACTGATTACGAGTACGATATGATGATGAACAGATTAAAAGCTTTGGAAAAAGAATTTCCAGAGCTTGTTACTCGTGATTCGTTAACTCAAAAGGTTGGAGGTCATGTTAAAGAAGGATTCAAGCAAGTGGTACATGAGGTACCACTTCAAAGCCTTCAAGATATATTTTCTTTTGAAGAATTGAGAGATTTCGATACAAGAGTTAGAAAAGTTGCAGAAGAAAATCATGAGGAGCTAAAGTATGTTGTGGAAACAAAGATTGATGGACTATCAACTGCACTTAAATATGAAAAAGGAGTATTTGTGCAAGGTGCAACACGTGGAAATGGCCTGATTGGAGAAGATGTAACAGATAACTTAAAAACGATTTCACATATTCCAAAAGAACTAAAAGAAAAAATAGATATTACGGTTCGTGGAGAGGTATTCATCGGAACAAAAGAGTTCGAAAAAATGAACGCAGAAAGAGAAATATTAGATGAGAGTCTATTTGCAAATGCAAGAAATGCAGCGGCAGGTTCTCTTCGCCAATTGGACTCAAAGGTAACCGCAACAAGACCGCTAGATATTTTTATATTTAATGTGCAAAAATATGATGAAGATACATTTGATTCTGAAAATTCACATTTTACAGAATTAGATAAGCTACAAAAATTAGGATTTAATGTTGTGCCAGTAAGAACATTGTGTAGTACAATAGATGAAGCAATAGAAGCAATCAAAAAGATTGGAGAAGATAGAGAAAATCTATCATTTGGAATAGATGGTGCTGTTATAAAAGTAGATAATTTAAGACTAAGAGAAATACTTGGAACCACTTATAAAGTCCCAAAGTGGGCTATTGCATACAAATATCCACCAGAGAAAAAAGAGACAAAACTTTTAGATATTGTGTGCCAAGTTGGAAGAACAGGAGCACTTACACCAACTGCAATACTAGAACCAGTTAAAGTTGCAGGCTCAACTATTTCAAAAACAACACTTCACAATGAAGATTTTATAAAAGAAAAAGACCTAAAAATAGGTGATACAGTCGTAATTCAAAAGCAGGGAGACGTAATTCCAGAAGTTGTTGATGTTATAAAATCGAAGAGAGATGGTACCGAAAGAGAATTTGTTATGCCAACAGTATGTCCAGTTTGCGGAGCACCAGTTGTAAGAGAAGATGGCGAAGCTGTTGCACGTTGTATAGGTATAGAATGTAGTGCCAAAATATTAAGAAACCTTGCACATTTCGTGTCAAAAGAAGGAATGGATATAGATGGGCTTGGAATAAAAATATTAGAACAATTAGTAGATAAAGGTTTAATAAAAAATATTGCTGACATTTACATGTTAACAGCAGAAGAAATTGCATCACTTAAAAAGAATGGAAAGAAATTTGCTCAAAATCTAATAGATTCAATAAATGCAAGCAAAAACAATGACTTATTTAAGTTACTAACAGCACTTGGAATAAGACATATAGGAACAAAATCTGCTAAAGGATTATGCAAAAAATACAAATCAATAGACAAAATTGCAGAAGCAAGTTTCGAAGAATTAAGCATGATAGATGATGTTGGAGAAATTACAGCACAAAGTATTTACGAATTCTTTAGACAACCACAAACAGTTGATTTAATAAATAGGCTAAAAGAGGCAGGAGTAAATACTGAGGTAATACAAAATGAAAATACTAATACAGATGACAGATTTGCAGGAAAAACATTCGTATTAACAGGAAGTCTAGAAAAATATACAAGGCAAGAAGCTAGTGATATAATAGAAAGCTTTGGTGGCAAAGTATCAGGTTCAGTTTCTAAAAAAACAAGCTACGTACTAGCCGGGGAAGAAGCGGGTTCAAAATTAACAAAAGCACAAGAATTGGGAGTTACAATTATATCAGAGCAAGATTTTAAGAATATGATAGATTAAGAAAGACTTACAATTTTGGCTGTGTCAAATTTCATCTAAAACGCGGTTACATACAGCGAGTATGCGCCCTTGCCTTTTAGATTTCATTTTCCTTGCCAAAATTTAATTCTTTCTCAATCTAAATGTAACCAATAAAATGAAAGGAAAAATAAACATATGGACGGCCAATATTCATTTGAACGCATGGAAAACGAATTAGATAATGGGTATATAATTTTTTACACATATGTTAGAAACAGATACCAATTATTCAAGACATCAGAAAATTGCTATACACAGCAGTTACTAACAGAAAATTTAAAAAATCCATTACCACGTTTAACAATAATAACACACAAAAGATTAAAAGAAATATATCCATACATGGAAAACATAGAATATAAAACAAGTGCACTATAGGTGGAATGCGAGGGAGGCTTGAAAAATGTACACTTATGACGATGTAAAAGAACATAGCAATGACAGAGAATATGTAGAAAAAGCAATAGAAGAAGATGGACTTTTATTAGATGCAGCATCTCCTGAATTGCAAGACGACAAAGAACTAGTAATGAAAGCTGTTACAAAAGATGGTGGAGCATTGGAATTTGCCTCAAAAAGGTTGAAGGCAGACAGAGAAATATTGATGCAGGCAGTTGAGAAAAAAGGCTGGGTTTTATGTTATGCCTCAGATGAATTGAAAGCAGATAAAGAACTAGCACTCAAAGCTGCAAAAACAGATGGACAAATTTTATATTATGTAAGCAAAGAACTAAGAGATGATTATGATGTTGTGCTAGAAACAGTAAAAAATAAAGGTTTAATTGTAAAATATGCTAGCAAGCGTCTGCGTTCAGACAAGACAATAGCAATAGAGGCAATAAAAAATGACAAAAGAGCTTATGATTTTATAGTACCAGAATTAAGACAAGATGAAGAAATACAGGCAGTAATAAATCCACCTGCATAATTTGTTATTAAAATTATATCTTGTAAATTAAAATATATGTATGTTATATTATAGGAAAAAAATAAGGAAAGGGAATTTAGTATGGAAACTAAGAAAAAAGAAAAAAAGTATTTTTTAGGAATAATTGGGGGATTAATTCTAGGACTGTTATTCTGTGCATTAATTGTAAGTTTATATATATTTACTGATTTTATTGCACTATTAGGAATGATAGTATTTTTAGGTGTTTTTGAATATTTGGGTTATAAATTATTAAGAGGAAAAATTGACAAAAAATTACCATGGATAATTGCAATTTTATCTTCAATAAATGTTATCATAATGGCATTTTTATTTATACCAACAGCATTATTAGTTAAATCTAATATACAAATTGGCTTTAAAGAAATTGGTGGGTTATATTCACAATTTAGTATTTCCCTTAACATATTACAAGATTTCTTGTTATCGTTAGTGTTTGCATTATTTGGTTCATATGCTTTAGGAACAGTAGTAAAAAGAAAAATAATGTTACGTGTAAATAAGATAAAGCTGTTTTCATCTGATAACAAAGAAAAGCAAGAACTAAAAGAAGAAGCTATAAATGTTGTTAAAGATATATTTAAAAGATTAAACGCTGTTGAAAAAGAAAAAGCTGTAAAAAAAGAAGAATTACTTGAACAGATTAACAATGAAAATGCAAAAATGTATATTAGTTATTTATATAGTCTACGTATAGTAAAAAAATATAAAGGAAAGTATTACTATTGTGAAGAAGCTGAAAGCAACATAAAGCTACACCGTGAGTATTGGAAAGGGGCTATAGCTGTTGCTATAACAATAATTTTAATTGTAGGAATACTTTTATCATTTGGATTGATCAGCCAGTCAAAGAAAAAAGTTTACAACAATGATGTTAGTTTTACAATAGATAATAGCTGGAATGAGTATAAGGTAAATGAAGCTAGTACTGATGAAGAAGATGGAATAACATCAGAACAAACATGGATGTATTATAAATATATGAATACAGCTGAAGAAAATGAAGAACATAGCTACCCAGAAATTATAACCGTATCTTATGGAGATAACAGTTTTGGGGAAGAAATGAAAATAAATGATTTAAGAAATTTACTTGAAGGCTATTTCTATGAATATATGAAATTTAGTAATTATCAAGTAGAAGTATTAACAACAGATAATGGTTATGATGCGCTTGAAATGTTAATTGGATATGAAGACAGTATGGAATTTTGTTATTACCTATTAAATGGAGATAAAATTGCTTTTATTTCTGCAAGCACTGCTAGTGATGATGAAAATTTATATGACAGTTTAGAAGAATATACAAAAGAAGTTGTAAATAGTTTTAAATGGAATAAATAAAATGTGTTGCAAAAATTAAAAATATTTGCTAAAATAATAATCAGTTTAAAGCGTAATAAAAATAGGCTAAAAAAAAACACCTTTTTAGGAATTTTTAGCCTATTTTTTTGTTTATTGAAGTAGTAAAAGGAGGAAAAAATGAGCACAAAATACGTATTTGTAACAGGTGGAGTTGTATCAGGTTTAGGGAAGGGAATTACAGCAGCATCTCTTGGAAGGTTATTAAAAAACAGAGGATACAAAGTAGCAAACCAAAAGTTTGACCCATATATAAATGTTGATCCAGGAACAATGAGTCCATATGAACATGGAGAAGTTTTTGTAACAGATGATGGAGCTGAAACAGACTTGGATTTAGGACATTATGAAAGATTTACAGATGAAAATTTAACAAAAAATTCGAGTATAACAACAGGCAGAATTTATCAACGTGTAATAGAAAAAGAAAGAAGAGGAGATTACTTAGGAAAGACAGTTCAAGTAATTCCACACATAACAAATGAAATAAAAGAAAAAGTATATTCACTTGGAAAAGAAGGCGCAGATGTTGTAATAACTGAAATTGGCGGAACAGTTGGAGATATAGAAAGCTTACCATTTTTAGAGGCTATTAGACAAGTTGGGATAGAAAATAATCCAGAGGATGTTGTGTATATACATGTAACGCTATTGCCATACATAACAGGGTCGAATGAACTAAAATCTAAACCAACTCAGCATTCTGTAAAAGAACTTCAATCTTTAGGAATAAAACCAGACATACTAGTGTGTAGAACAGAACTCCCAATAACGGAAAATATTAGAAACAAAATAGCTTTATTCTGCAATGTTAGGCCAGAAAATGTAATTGCCAATATGACGGCATCAAATTTATATGAAGTTCCTCTTATGTTAGAAAAAGAAGGGTTGGCAACAAGTATATGTAAACATTTGAGATTAGAAAAAATAGAACCTAAAAATGATGAATGGGAAAAGATGATAGAACATTTTAAGAATGTAGATAAAAAATATAAAAATGAGAAAAACGAAAAAGTTAAAATTGCAATAGTAGGAAAATATATAAAATTAGAAGATTCTTATTTGTCAGTTGTAGAAAGTATAAAACATGCTGGTTATGCAAATGAGGTTGATGTGGAAATTGGCTTTGTAGATTCAGAAACAATAAATGCCGAAAATGCAAAAGAAAAACTTGAAAAATTTGACGGAATTATAGTCCCAGGTGGATTCGGTAACAGAGGAATTGAAGGAAAAATTCAAACTGTAAAATATGCTAGAGAAAATAACGTTCCATTTTTAGGAATTTGTTTGGGAATGCAAATGGCAGTAATAGAATTTGCAAGAGATGTTCTAGAATTAAAAGATGCAGACTCGGTAGAATTTAATCCAGACACAAAAAATCCAGTAATACATATAATGGAAGACCAAAAGAACATAACAAAAAAAGGTGGAACTATGAGACTTGGAGCATACCCTTGCATACTTGCAAAAGGAACACTTGCAAGTGATTTGTATGGTTCAAAAGAAATATCTGAGAGACATAGACATAGATATGAATTTAATAATGCTTATAAAAAAGAAATGGAACAAAAAGGCATGATATTCTCAGGAACATCTCCAGATGGTAACCTAGTAGAAATAGTAGAGATAAAAGAGCACCCATACTTTATAGCAGCACAATTTCATCCGGAATTTAAATCAAGACCAGATAGACCACAGCCATTATTTGTTGGATTAATAAAAAATGCAAAAAATAGAATGTAGAAAAATAGAGAGCTCGTATTATTCGAGCTCTTCAACATATTCATTTGTTTTTTTAGGGCAAACATAAGCTCTTTCGTATTCTCCAAATGTCAAGTTATCATCAAACATAGTGTTATATAATTCGAGTTGACGTGCAATTTCTAGCTTTTGTTCACGAGCAGGACCTGAAAATGATTTATTAATCTCATTAATTAAATCGTCACCTGGTAACATATTATAGATATTAATAGATCTTGCTGACATTGAGAAGATACCCCCTTAAATATATTATTTACATTAAAGCAGTAAATTAAATCAATTATATACCTAAAAGGTAAAAAAATCAAATAATATGCATAAATTCTATAAAAAAGATGTTATGATAATAGTTTTTAGTTATTTTATGGAGCTTCAATGCTTTTAAGCTTTTTTAAATTACATAAGACGATAATATTGATGAAACATTTTTTACATAAAACCGGTATCATGTAACAAAAAGATTATAATAAATGGATTAGAGAACGATAAATAATTTAATAATAAGAATAAATTGAAGAAAATATAAATATAATGAATGTGAAAGTTTTGTGAAAATTAGCAATCTCTATTGACATTTGCTAACAAAAGGTATAAATTATTAGCAGTCATAAAGAAAGAGTGCTAAGAAACGTTGGTGCAAGGTTAGTGGAAATAGTAAGGAGCTAAAAAATTTAGAATATAGCCAATTATTAATTAACTGTACATATTTAGAACTAATGTTATTAGAATTCCAACAGACTATGAATTACTGGAATTTTATAATTTTGGTAATAAAACAAGGAGGTAATTTAATATGTTAAAACCATTAGCAGACAGAGTTGTATTAAAAATGACAAAAGCTGAGGAGACTACTAAAAGTGGAATAATTCTATCAGAAGGAAGTAAAGAAAAACCACAAATAGCAGAAGTAATTGCAGTAGGTCCTGGTGGAAATGTAGACGGAAAAGAAATAAAAATGTATGTAAAAACAGGAGATAAAGTTGTAATAACAAAATATGCAGGAACCGAAATAAAATATGAAGGCGAAGACTATATAATAGTAAAGCAAAACGATATTCTAGCAATAGCAGAATAATCGCCCAATAGGGACGTCCCTTTTGGGGCGAAATAAACTTTTAGAAAAAATAATTTTCACCCAAGAAAGGCTGTCCCTATTGGGCGAAAAGAGAAAGGAATTAATTTTGAGTAAACAAGATTAATTATGTGAAAATATGGAAGAAAAAAAGAAAGTAACAATTTTATATACAAATTGGAAAGGTGAAACAAAATATAGAAATATTATACCTATGTCGGTTGAGTTTAAAGCCACGCAATGGCATCCAGAAGAACAATGGATATTAAATGCAATGGACGTTGATAAAAATGCACAAAGGGCTTTTGCAATTAAGGATATAAAAGAATGGAAAGTAAATTAAATTGATTTTGAGGAGGAATTTAAAATGTCAAAAGAAATTAAATTTGGAGAAGATGCAAGAAAATCTTTATTAGATGGTGTAAATAAATTAGCAGATACAGTTAAGGTAACACTTGGACCTAAAGGAAGAAATGTTGTACTAGATAAAAAATTTGGTGCACCACTCATCACAAACGATGGTGTTACAATCGCTAAAGAAATTGAATTAGATGATCCATTTGAAAATATGGGAGCAAGACTCGTTAAAGAAGTATCTACAAAAACAAACGATGTTGCAGGTGATGGTACTACAACAGCAACAGTTTTAGCACAAAGCATGATTAAAGAAGGTGTCAAAAATGTAGCTGCCGGTGGAGATCCCATGGCAATAAAAAGAGGTATTTCTAAAACAGTTGATAAAGCTGTAGAAGAACTTAAAAAAGTAAGCTCAAAAGTTGCTGGAAAAGAAGATATAGCAAGAGTTGCAAGCATATCTGCAAATGATAGAGAAATTGGTGAATTAATTTCAGAAGCTATGGAAAAAGTTACAAAAGATGGTGTTATAACAATAGAAGAATCTAAAACATCAAATACAGAGCTTAACATAGTAGAAGGAATGGAATTCGACAAAGGATATGTTTCTCCATACATGGTAACAGATACAGAAAAGATGGAGGCTGTTGTTGACAACCCATATATATTAATAACAGATAAAAAAATAAGCAATATTCAAGAAATATTGCCATTACTAGAAACACTAATGCAACAATCAGGAAAACTAGTAATAATCTGTGACGATATAGAGCAAGAAGCATTGTCAACATTAATCTTAAACAAATTAAGAGGTGTAATAAATGTTTTAGCTGTTAAAGCTCCTGGATATGGAGACAAGAGAAAAGCTATGTTACAAGATATTGCAACATTAACAGGTGGAGAAGTTATAACATCAGATTTAGGGCTAGAATTAAAAGACACAACAGTTGCTCAATTAGGTAGAGCAAAACAAATAAAAGCAGACAAAGAGCGTACAATTATAGTTGATGGAAGCGGAGATAAGAACGCAATAGCAGAAAGAGTTGCACAATTAAGAGCACAAATTGAAGAAGAAAAGAGTTCTTATGAAAAAGAACAATTACAAGAACGTTTAGCAAAACTTGCTGGAGGAGTTGCTGTAATTGGTGTTGGTGCTGCAACAGAAGTTGAAATGAAAGACAAAAAATTAAGAATTGAAGACGCTTTATCAGCAACAAGAGCAGCAGTTGAAGAAGGTATAGTTGCAGGTGGTGGAACAGCATTTATAAACATTTTACCAGAAGTAGAAAAATTTGTAGAAAGCTTACCACAAGAAGAAAAATTAGGTGGTAAAATAGTAACAAGAGCATTACAAGAGCCAGTAAGACAAATTGCAATAAATGCAGGACTTGAGCCAGCAGTTATTCTAGAAAAAGTAAAAGCTTCACCAGCTGGAGTTGGATTCGATGCTGGAAAAGAAGAATATGTAGATATGAAGAAAGCTGGAATTGTAGACCCTACAAAAGTTTCAAGAAGCGCACTTCAAAATGCTGCATCAGTAGCTTCAATGATATTAACAACAGAAAGTATAGTAACAGACAAGAAAGAACCAAAAGCTTGTGGATGTGGAGACCATAATGATGGTGCTGGAGACATGGGTGGAATGTATTAGAAGTGAAATTGCATAAATTTAGTTAAATAGAATATTTTATAAAATTTAAATGAAATATTTAAAAATAAAGTAAAAAATGCTATAATAAAAGGCACAAGAATAATATTATAAAATTCTTGTGTCTTTTATATTTTTATAATTGCGAGCATGCTGGAATTGGTAGACAGGCACGTCTCAGAAGCGTGTGCCTTATGGCGTATGAGTTCAAATCTCATTGTTCGCACCAGAGTTTATTGTTTAGTATGATAAATTAATAAAAATAATGAAGTAATAAATAGCTTCAAATATAGTATTTTCAAGTACTTTCGGATTTGCTAAAAAAATACAGAAAAAATTTGAAAAAAATTTAAAATATGTATTGACAAATTTAAGTATTTTTAGTATACTAAGGAAGTCGAGAGAAATGGTCGCTTAGCTCAGCTGGGAGAGCATCTGCCTTACAAGCAGGGGGTCATAGGTTCGAGCCCTATAGCGACCACCATTTCTTTATAAGAAGATTTAGAATTATCTAAATTTTTTTATTTACGGCCTGGTAGTTCAGTTGGTTAGAACGCTAGCCTGTCACGCTAGAGGTCGACGGTTCGAGCCCGTTCCAGGTCGCCATTTTTTTGCCTTGATAGCTCAGTCGGTAGAGCAAAGGACTGAAAATCCTTGTGTCACTGGTTCGATTCCAGTTCAAGGCACCAGAGTAAGAGATTAACTAGAATTGTTAATCTTTTATTTTTTTTGAGATTGTTTAATCTGGAATCGAAAAGGAGGAATAGAAAATTGTCCAGTGGACAATTTTCCCGACGCGGCTCGGCGATTCCAGTTCAAGGCACCAAGCAAAAAACATTGTATCAACAGATATAGCAGTTTTTATTTTTCTATTTTGGGGCTCAACATTTTTAGTAATTTTGTGTGTCAAGAAGTGTGTCAAATTATCTATAAAACTAAGAAAACAGCAAGGAGGTTAATCCTTGCTGTTTTGTTTATTACATCTTGTTTATAACAGACATGATCGAAAGCTCAAAAATTACCTGTTATTCTCAAATCCTTTCCATCAGGTGTATTGCAGAAGTCAAATCCGCTAGAAAATGTTCGGTCTACTTTTGCAAGCCTAGGAACCAGAGATGGGTCACACAAATACGAATAATCGTAAATGTAAATTTCAAAGTCGTCATATTGAGAAGCCTCTTTGTCTGTAATGAAATTAATTCCGAGAACAGGAGGCTCTTCACAGTAAGATTCCCATACATCTCTGAAACCCAGAGCTTCATCTTTCCTGTCATAGCTAAATCCGGGTAGAGCAATGTGTCTGCCATCTTCCAAAGTTGCAAAAGCAACAGAATTACTAATTTCAAAGTATGGCTGATGTGTCGCAAAGTATTTACATTCTCTGTAAGAATAATGAAATCTGTCAAATTTACAGTTCATTTTTAAGACACGTGGCTCTTGTGAAATAACAGCTTCTTGATAACGAGCATCATAGGAAAAATGAATTTTGTCAAATTTAACAATATCTGCGAGTTCTAAAAGACCATTCAGACCATAAACTGTGTAATTTGACACCTGTTTGGCATCCTCATCGGAGTAACGATTAAATATCATACTGTGCGTATTAGGCATTTTACCATAAGGAGAGGCATCAAGAATGAATTTTAAATTTGCATTCGGGTCGGCTAAACCGATTATGGCTGTTGGTCCGTCTCCAGGGCAAAGGCCATATTGAACAAAGCCGTTTGTAAATTGGTTTAGCTTTTGAACTTCTTCATATCGATAAGTACCTTTGATAGAATAAGAGGCTTGAGCTGTGTCATTTATGGCTAATGTTACTCTTCCGTTTACTATTAATACTTGTATATCGCGATCAGGATAATATTCGTCATATAATTTTTGTAAAATTCTTTCAATCATATGTTTATTCCTCCTTTTGATTGTTCGGAGGACCGTGCCTCCGAAAATATTGGTGTTCGAAGGCAATACAATATTGCGATACACAGAGTATATCACGATTTACATAAAAAAACAATAGATATGAGTTGTTAAATGAATGAATTGAAAGGTTGAAAGTATAAAAAGCATGATTTAAACCTAACAATATTGAAAATGCGATTATCTTATGATACTATTACCTTGATGAATATTTATAAGAGGTATAATATGTGGAGTATTAAAGAGATAAAACAAAAAGGTAAGAAAACATTAAAAAATAATTTATGGACATTACTTTTAATTGGCTTATTTATGACGATTGTAGTTGGAAAGTATGCTGTTAATAACGATTCTTTATCAAACTTGAATGTTTTGAAACAATTTATAGAGGATAGAAAAAATGGAAAAGAGCTAACTTGGATTGACAAAGAAAATCCAGAAGTAATGTTAAATAAATATCTTGATGAGATGGTTTCTCAGATGTTTTCTGGAAATAGTAGTGTTATTACAGATGTAATAAATGATTACAACGAAAAGAATAATGTTACTAAAGGCGTATTTTATACGGTGTTTAATGTTGTAACTAAGGGACATGAACATGTTCAAAAAATTATTCAAACTATTGCAAGTTACGAAAATAAAACAACAATTTTGAAAATTCTAATTATTGTAGTTGCTGCAGGAGGTATGGCAATAAAAATATTTATATCTTATCCAATTCAAATAGGAGAGACAAGAATATACTTAGAGAGTAGAAATTACAAGAAAACAAAAGTGTATAGAATGTTGTATCCATTTAGAAAAGGAAGATATTTAAATGTAGTAAAATCCATGCTACGAATGGAAATATATCAACTTTTATGGAATTTGACCATTGTTGGAGGCATTATAAAGAAGTATTCATACAAAATGGTTATGTACATAATTGCGGAAAATCCACAAATTAGTTCAAAAGATGCAATAAGAATTTCAAGAGAAATGATGAACGGAAATAAGTTGAGAGCATTTTTATTAGATTTATCATTTATTGGCTGGAATATCTTACAATACATTACGTTTGGATTAGCTGGAATTTATGTTTCACCATATTATACTGCTACAGAAGTCGAATTATACGCATTTTTAAGAAAAGAATACATAGAAAATAAAAAATATGGATATGAATTATTAAATGATACAAAATTGTATGAAGAAAATCCAGAGACAGCAAGCTATCCAGATGCATTTGAATTTGAAAGAAAGAAGATAAAAATTGACTATAATAAAAATTATGAGCCTACATCTATAATATTATTTTTCTTTATTTTTTCATTTGTAGGCTGGTTGTGGGAAGTAGCACTATATTTATTTAGAGATGGAATATTAGTAAACAGGGGAACTTTATATGGACCTTGGTTACCAATTTATGGAACAGGTTGCACACTCATAGTACTTTTAACAAAATTTAAAAAGTTTAGAAAGATGTTGAAAAATCCATTTTTAACATTTGGAGTGGTAATGTTTTTATGTTCTGCAATAGAATATGCAACTTCTTGGTATATAGAGGTTACTACTGGAATAAGATACTGGGATTATACAGGCGTATTCTTGAATATAAATGGACGAATTTGTTTGGAATGTTCACTATTCTTTGGTCTCGGAGGTGTATTATGTGTATATATTGTAGCACCATTCTTAGAAAGAAATTTGCAAAGATTAACAAATAAATTAAAAATATCAATGTGCATAGCCTTGCTATTGATATTTGGAACAGACAGTGTTTACTCGCATTTTCATCCACACGTGGGAGAAGGAATATCGAGCAGTGTAGAAAATCCGACTAAAGTGCCAAACTTAATACAAAGATTTTAGAGAAAAAAGACGTTCTTAAAATAGACTAAATTGTCTAAAAAGAACGTCTTAAATTTTATAAAAATTTTTTCATTTGTTCTATATCATTTTTTTGTAATGTGACAAAGTCATTTAAAATATTTTTTACAGGTTCATCAGCTCTAGGATTATGGTTCAAAAGCTTTTGACATTTTATAATTCCCATGTCTCCACCTTGAATCATAAGTTCCGCAATTTTCGAGTTACTCTTATCAGTCATAGTGTTCATTTGAGTCCCCATCCAAGCCATCATTTTGTCTGTAACAGGAGCTTCATCTGGAATTTCTCCGTATTTATCAAATTGATTGTTTACTCTATCAATAATTCTGCCATATTCTGTGTATTGAAAAGTTAAATTTTCTTTCATATTCTCGTCGCCAACTTTTTTCAAAACATACGAGATAGAATCCATTCCCATCTTTGCAGCCTTATTAATCTCATTTAAAATAGTCAAATTAATATTTTCATCTTTTCCACTATTAAAATTTTCTTCCATAAAATCAGTCCTTTCAAATTTTATAATATTATTTACAAAAAATGAAAAAATATGTATTTTTAGAAAAAGGTTATGATTGTACATTTTTTTCTCCGTCCCCGAATTGTACATTGAAATTTTGCTGTTTTTAATATATACTGGTACAAGAAATAAAATTCAATTACAAAAGTTTGAAAAATTTAGAAGTTTTCAAATTATAGCAATAGAAGGGAAAATGAGAAAAATTATGGCAAGTGTTAAATGGACTAATGAGCAACAAGCTGCGATTGATAAGAAGGGTTCAAATATTTTGGTCGCTGCTGCTGCCGGTAGTGGTAAGACTGCGGTTTTGGTTGAGCGTATTATTAAGAAAATTATTGTTGACCGTGTTGATATAGATAAAATTTTGGTGGTTACTTTCACTAATGCTGCAGCATCTGAGATGAGAGAGAGAATTCTAGAAGCTATTTATAAGAAAATTGAAGAAAATCCGGAAGATGCAAATCTTCAAAAACAGATTATTCTTCTTAATAAATCGAGTATATGTACAATAGACTCGTTTTGTCTTGATGTTATTAGAAATAATTTTTATGAGATTGATATATCTGCGAATGCGAGAGTTGCAGATGGCACTGAAATGTTGCTATTAAAGCAAGAAGTATTAGATGATATGTTTGAAGATAAATATATTTCAGGTGATAAAGATTTTCTAGATTTAATTGACACCTACACGAAGTATAACAAAGATGAAGATTTAAAAGAACTAATTTTGAAAATTTATACATATATTCAAGCATCACCCTTTCCAGAAGAATGGTTAAATGAAAAGGTGGAAATGTTTGATATTGAAGAAAAATACACAAACTTCTCTGACACCCCATGGGGAAAGATTATAATTAAAAATGTAAGTGATATATTGGAAAATGGAATTTTAAAGCTAGAAAGTATTAGAAACAAAATGACACGTTTTCCAGAACTTGAAAAATTTATAAATACGATAAATATAGACCTTGTGGATTACTACTTTTTAAAGGATAACCTAAATGATTGGGATAAGTGTGTTAATGCAATTGTAGCACTAAAAGATAAAAGAAATAATTGGCCAACTGATAAAAAAGTTACTAATGACCTAAAAGATGAGGCAAAAAATATAAGAGACAGTGTTAAAGAAGAATTTAAGAAAGTAAAAGAATTGTTAAATTGCACGTCAGATGAAGCGATTGCAGACATAAACTTTATGTACAATATTCTGAATAAACTTAAAAACATAATATTGGAGTTTTCTGAGAAGTTCTATCAGAAAAAAAGAGAGAAAAACATAATGGACTTCAATGATATGGAACACTTAGCTTTAAAAATTCTAGTAAAAAAAGACGAAGCTGGAAATGTTGTTAAAACAGAGGTCGCAAAAAAATATGAGGAAAAATTTGAAGAGATTGCAATAGACGAATATCAGGATAGTAACTTAGTACAAGAGTATATCCTAACGAGTGTATCAAAAGGAAACAATGTTTTCATGGTTGGAGATGTTAAGCAGAGCATTTACAAGTTTAGACAGGCAAGACCTCAATTATTTATAGAAAAATACAATAAATATAAGTTAGAACCAGAAGTGGGCGAAGATAGAAAAATTCAGCTATTCAAAAACTTTAGAAGTAGAGAAAATGTACTAAACATTACAAACATGGTGTTTGAAGATATTATGAGCAAAGAGCTCGGAGACATAGATTACAATACGAATGAGTATTTGAATTTAGGAGCATCTTATTTGGAAATTCCAGAGCAGGATTACACGACTGATATCGAGATTATAGATACGAGTGATGAAGATAATGATATCTGGAAAGATGAGGATTCAGAACCATCACTATACATACCATCAGAGGAAGATAGCAATGCTGCAGAACAAGAAAGAGTAGAAGATGTTGTATTAGAGGCAAGATTTGTAGCAAAGAAAATTAAAGAATTAATTGATAGCAAGTATCAAGTTATAGACAGAAAAGAAGGAAAAAGAAACATTAGATATAAAGACATTGCAATCTTATTAAGAAGTATAACCGGAATTGCGAATGTTTATGAAAAAGAAATTTCTATGCTAGGAATTCCTGTATACAGTGATAGCTCTGGAGAATATTTGCAGTCAATCGAAATAGAAACCATTATGTCATTGCTAAAAATAATAAACAACCCAATGCAAGACATTCCACTAGTTACTGTAATGCGCTCGCCGATAGGTAATTTTACAGACAACGAGCTTATTGAAATTAGATTAAATGATAGAAATTCAAATTTCTATGAAGCTCTTATCAAGACTGATACTCCAAAGGTTAAGAAGTTTTTGCAATTATTAGAAGAGCTTAGGAATGATGAACAATATATGGCTCTGGATGAATGGATTTGGAATATATATACAAAGACAGGTTACATGAATTATGTGAGTTTGATGCCAAATGGAAATTTGAGAGTGTCAAATTTGAAGATGCTATTTGAAAGAGCAAAACAGTATGAATCTGCAAGTTTTAAAGGCCTATTCAACTTTATTAATTTTATAGATAAGATAAAATTTAATAGTGAAGATTTAACTTCTGCAAAAATAATAGGTGAAAACGAAGACGTAGTAAGGATTATGAGTATTCATAAGAGTAAGGGATTGGAGTTTCCAGTTGTAATATTAGCAGGAGTTGGAAAGCAATTTAATATGCAAGATTTAAACGAAAAAATATTACTGGATCAAGATTTAGGACTCGGACCACAATATATCGATTCGGAAAGACATATTGAATTTAAGACTCTAGCTAAAAAGGCACTAGCAATAAAAGCAAAAAGAGAAGCCGTGTCTGAAGAGATGAGAGTTTTGTATGTTGCATTAACAAGACCAAAAGAAAAATTGATAATAGTTGGAAGGCAAAAAGATGCAAACAAAAAGATAACTGAAAAGCAAAAGGCTTTAGAGGTGTATCCATCAGACGATAGTAAAATTAATGCATATTTATTGCAAAAATACAAAACATATTTGGATTGGTTAGAGCTAATATATGAAAAAGAGGGAGTTGCAAAAACAGAAAAAATATTCAGAGTAAATGTGCATAATAAAAAAGAACTATTAGAAAATTTGAAAAAAGAAGAGAAAATAGAAGAAGACATTTATCAAAAAATAATAGAAAATGCTAAGAAAGCTAATAAAGAAGAAAAGCAAAAAATATTAGAGTACTTAAACTGGAAATATCCACATGAAGAAATAGAAGGAGTTCCAACCAAGACGTCTGTAACAAAAATAAAAGAAATGGTAAATGCAGAACAGGTAGAAGAACAGACTAAAAATGTGAAATTTGCAGTAGAAGAAACAAAAGAGGCAAGAGCTATAACGCAAAAACCTAAATTTGTAAATAATAATGAAAATGCAAAGATTAGCAATGCACAAAAAGGAACTTTAATGCATTTATGTGTTCAGAAAATGAATGAAAAAGAAGAGTATACAGCTGAGAAAATTCAAGAATTGATAGATGAATTAAAGCAAAAAGAAATAATAAGCAAGGCAGAAGCGGAGAATATAAATATAAGCAAATTACAAGGATACACGAAATCCGATTTATGGCAAGAATTGAAAAATGCAAAAGAAATCCATAAAGAAAAAGCATTTTATATAAATGTAAAAGCAAGCAGAATGTATGATATAAGCAAGGAAAATGATGAAAACATATTAGTGCAGGGAATTATAGATTTATATTATATAGATAAAGACGGAAAGCTAGTACTAGTCGATTACAAAACAGACTATGTGGAAGCGGGAAAAGAAAACGAGTTAGTAGAAAAATACAAGGAACAATTATATTTATATAAAGATGCACTAGAAAAAGCATTAAATAGAAAAGTGGATAGGATGTGGATTTATAGTTTGTATTTGAATGAATCAATAGAGATTGAAAAATAATTACAATTTTTTTTCAATCAAATTTAACCTAAAGAGAGAAAGGAGGAAGTGCACTCGCAGTGTACAGAAAAAATGAGGTTAGACAAATTTTTAAAAGTTTCAAGAATAATAAAGAGAAGAACAGTTGCAAATGAAGCGGCTGATGGTGGAAGAATATCTGTAAATGGTAAAGTAGTAAAACCAAGCTATGAAGTAAAAGTTGGAGATATTGTAGAAATCAAATTTGGAGATAAAATATCAAAATTTAAGATAGTAGCAATACCAACAGTACAAGGTAAAAACATGCCACAGATGGTAGAAGAATTGGAATAGAAATTCAATAGAAAGATGTAGAAAAGTAAGTAAACGTGTAAGAATTTGACGTACGATTTTGCTTGCTTTTCTTTTGTTTCGAGAATATAATTATAGAGCTTGGAATAGATGAAAACATCTATGAAAGTATTAACGTTAATTATTAAATAAATTTTATCAAATTGTCATTAGTTCTATAAATTTAATTTCTGTGTTCGCTATAGCGAAAGGTAAAATCCAAAACCAATCAACATGTTGTGTTGCAAATAAAAAAATATTATTTTGAAAACATTCAGAGAAAATTTATTGAGATAAAATACACAAAAATTTTACTTATGAGTTGAAAAGCAATCAATAGAATGGTAAAATGGAAAGGAAGCAAATGGACGATTTAAAAGAAAATAATATTAGAATAGAAGACACAAAGATGATAAGGTTAGCACTAACATCAGATTATGTTTTTAAAAGAATATTTGCAAGAGAAGAAAATAATTCAATGTTAAAGGATTTCTTAGAGGCAATATTGAATATACATATAGATAAAGTAGAAGTAAAGAACCCAGAATTAACGCCTAATATGGCAGATGAAAAACTTGGAATATTAGACCTAAAATTGGATATAGATAATGAAAGAGTAGTAGATGTTGAAATGCAGGTTTCAAATGAGCATAATATAAAAGAAAGGTCTAGCACATATTTATCGAAACTAGCAGCAGAACAGCTAAAAGCTAAACAGAATTATAAAGAGCTAAAAAAGATAATAACAATAAATATATTGAAATATAATTATCTAAAGAGAAATGCATATCATTCAATAGCACGAATGAAATATGAGGATACAAAACCAATAGAATTTGTTGATATGGGCTACAACAAGGAAGAGAAAGAAGCAACAAATACATTTGAAATGCACTTTATAGAATTACCAAAATTTAAACAAAAAAATCCAGACTGCAACACAAAGCTAGAGCAATGGCTATGGTTGATAGATGGAAGTAAGGAGGAGAAAGTAGAAATGTCGGCCAAAGAAAATAAAGAAATAGACAAAACAGTAAAAGAACTAAATAAATTAAGCAAAGATCCAGACGAAGTGGCAAAGTATGAAGAACGTGAGTGGAGTATAATGAGATACAATGTAGAGATGAAAACAAACAGAGAACTTGGAGAAAAAGAAGGAGAAAAGAAAACAAAAGAAAAAATCGTGAAAGCGTTAAAAAACATGAATTTATCTATAGAACAAATAGCTCAAGCAGTTGAACTAACCAAAAAAGAAGTAGAAGCAATATTAAAGACACAGGAAAATTAGAGAAAAAGTATAAGGTAGTTAGTTTTTGTATGCTAACTACCAGTTCTGGATTGATTTTATCAAATTATTATTAAATTTAGAAATTTTATTTCAAGATTTGCTATAGTGAAAGGTATTGAAATAAATACATAAATATGTTATACTTTGATAGTATTTTAGCGTATTTAATACGCTATGCTGTGTAACCAAAATCCTGATAAATGGAGGAGAATTGCTATGACAGAAAAATTACTTCGGGACGTTATCAAGGAAGCAAAAGAAAAAAAGCAATTAGGAATAGTTATTTGGTCCAGTTGGACTACATGGGAAAATATGGGGCAAGGAAATAAAGAAGTTGAAGACCTTGCTATGGAGCAAATTGCCGAAGGCAAAGAAGCAACGATGAATATAAAATGTGGGTTTTCAATGCCAGCATTTATTGCAATTCCTGTAGAAAAGTTCGAAGCTGGAGAAAAATATTTTAATTACGTTTTCAATGCTTGCAAAGCAGGGCGTTACGAAGGTCCAATCAAGTTTGTTCCGTCAAATGAATTTAGCGAATTCTTTTAAGGAGGTAAAGGAGGTTCCCGTTTGGGAACCTCTTAAATTTTTATTATAATTAAAGAGAAAAGAATATAATCTGTATTGAAAAATCTCCCTTTTGATGATAGAATTAGACAAAATATTACAAATGGGGGAAAAACAATGCCAGATTTTGTACATTTACACGTGCATAGTGAGTTTAGTTTACTAGATGGAGCAAACAGAATTAAAGATTTACCAGTTAGAGCAAAAGAGCTTGGAATGAAGGCTATGGCTATTACAGACCATGGCGTTATGTTTGGTGCAATCGATTTTTATAAGGCATGTTTGGCAAATGGAATTAAGCCTATAATTGGTTGCGAAGTTTATGTTGCCCCAAGAGGAAGAGAGGATAAAGACCCTAATATTGATGCAAGGTATAACCACTTAATTTTACTTGCGAAGGATAATGAGGGCTATAAAAATCTTACAAAACTTGTTTCTATAGGATTTACAGAAGGATTTTATTACAAGCCAAGAATTGATAAAGAAGTGCTAGAAAAGTACCATGAAGGATTGGTTTGCTGTAGTGCATGTTTGGCTGGAGAGGTTTCACAGGCGATTCTAAAAGGTGATATGGAAGAGGCTGAGAGAGTTGCTACATGGTTTAAGAATGTATTTGGAGAAGATTATTATCTAGAAATACAAAATAATGGAATTAAAGAGCAAGTTTTAGTAAATCAAAAGCTAATTGAACTTTCAAGAAAGTTGAACATAGAGCTTGTTGCAACAAATGATTCGCACTATTTAAGAAGAGAAGATGCTTACAACCATGAGATTTTACTTTGTATTCAGACTGGCAAAAAGATTACCGACGAAGATAGAATGAAGTTTGAAACAGACGAGCTATATATTAAGTCACCAGAAGAGATGGCAGACTTTTTCTCTGGCGTGCCTGAAGCAATAGAAAACACTGTAAAGATTGCAGATAAGTGTAATGTAACCTTTGAATTTGGACACACAATACTTCCAAATTATGATGTGCCAGAAGAATTTGCTACACATTACGATTATCTAGAAAAGCTATGTAATGATGGAATAAAAAATAGATATGGAGATAATCCTTCACAAGAAATTATAGACAGAAAAAATTACGAGTTAGGCGTAATCAAGAAAATGGGCTATGTTGACTATTTCTTGATTGTATGGGATTACATACATTATGCTAAAACTCAAGGAATACCAGTAGGACCGGGAAGAGGTTCTGGAGCTGGTTCTATTGTTGCGTATGCCATAGAAATTACAGACATAGACCCAATGAAGTATGCTTTACTTTTCGAAAGATTTTTAAATCCAGAGAGAATAAGTATGCCCGATTTTGACGTTGACTTTTGCTACGAAAGAAGACAAGAGGTAATAGACTATGTTTCTAGAAAGTACGGCCCAGACCATGTTTCACAGATTATTACCTTTGGAACTATGTCTGCCAGAATGGTTATAAGAGATGTAGGAAGAGTCTTAGATGTTCCTTATGCAACGGCTGATAAGCTTGCAAAAATGGTTCCAAACGAGCTACACATTACAATAAAAAAGGCACTGGAACAAAACAAGGAATTTAAAGATGAGTATGAAAACAATCCAGAAACGAAGAAATTACTAGATATTGCAATGGCCTTAGAAGGAATGCCAAGACAGGCTTCTACACACGCTTGTGGTATAGTTATTACAAAAGATCCAGTTGTAACCTATGTTCCACTATATGTAAGAGATGGAATGATTTCGACACAATACATAATGACTACACTTGAAGAATTAGGTCTATTAAAGATGGATTTCTTAGGTCTTAGAACTTTAACCGTTATACAAGATACTATAAATTTGGTTAAGAAAAATAGAGGCATAGATGTAAAATTTGACCAAGGAATGAATGACCCGAAGGTATTCAAATTGTGGCAAGATGGAAACACGATGGGAATATTCCAGTTTGAGAGTCAGGGGATGACAAACTTCATGAAGGAACTTAAGCCAGACTGTTTGGAAGATTTAATTGCCGGAGTTTCACTATATCGTCCAGGACCAATGGACCAAATTCCAAGATATATCTCGAATAAGAAAGACCCGGACCATGCTGTTTACACACATGACAGCTTAAAGCCAATATTGAAAGTAACTTATGGCTGTATGGTTTACCAAGAGCAGGTTATGCAGATAGTTAGGGACTTAGCTGGATATTCGCTAGGACGTGCAGATTTGGTACGTCGTGCCATGGGTAAGAAAAAACTAGAAGTAATGGCAAAAGAAAGAGAAATATTTATACATGGTCAAGTAGACGAAAATGGGAACATAATAGTACCTGGATGTGTAAGAAATGGAATAGACGAAAAATCTGCTAACAAGATATTTGATGAGATGTCTGAATTTGCAAAATATGCTTTCAATAAATCACACGCTGCGTGCTATGCAGTTGTATCATATAGAACAGCATATTTAAAAGCATATTATCCAACAGAATTTATGGCAGCAATGCTAAACAGCTTCTTAGGAAATCTTGATAAAATTCCAGAGTATATTGATGAATGTAAAAGAATGAACATAGAAATTCTAAAGCCAGACATTAACAGAAGTTATACGAAGTTTACAGTAGATGGTGGCAAAATAAGATTTGGACTTGGAAGTATTAAAAATGTTGGACTTGCTGCAGTAGACACGATTGTTGCAAATAGAGAAAAGAATGGAGAATACATAAGCTTTACAGACTTTTGCGAAAGAATGGAAGGTGAAGCCGTAAATAAAAAATGTATAGAGAGTTTAATAAAAGCAGGAGCATTTGATAACTTTGCAGAAACTAGAAGTACATTAATGGCTTCATTTGAAGACATAATAGACACAATTTCTGGAGCATCAAAAAAGAACATACAAGGTCAAGTTTCGATGTTTGATATGGCAATGTCACAAACAGACTCAAGCAAAGATGATATGGAAAAGTTAAAATACAAATATACAACTCTAAAAGAATATTCAGATCAAGAATTATTATCAATGGAAAAAGAGATGCTCGGAATTTATGTATCTGGACATCCACTTGAAAAATATAGAGAGCTAATAGAAAAATTTGCAGATGTAAACACACTTCAAATGAGAGACGCAAGCGAATTAGTTAGCACAGAAAACGAAGAAGATGTGTCACCAGAAAAATTAGCTGGAAGAGTACAACAATTAAAAGACGGACAATTTGTAAAATATGCTGGAATAATAACTGGAATAAAGAAAAAATATACAAAAAATAACAAATTAATGGCATTTGTCACAATAGAAGATTTGTATGGAAGTGTAGATGTAATCGTATTCGAAAATTGCTACAATCAATGTTCAAACGAATTGATAGATGAGAACATAGTACTTGTAGAAGGACGTCTAAGCATAAGAGAAGATGAAGCTCCAAGCATAATTGCAAGAACAATAAGAAACTTAGAAGATGTAGCAAATAATCCAAGTTCTACAAATACATCAGTCAATAATGAAAATGGTGCAAATCAAGCAGTAAAAATATCTAAAAAAAGATTAAACATAAACATAACTAATTTAGATGAAACACAAAAAGACAGACTAAGAGGGACATTGAAATTCTTCAATGGAGATAGAAACAACACTCAAATAGAAATAATAAATGGAGAAAAAATAGCTCAAGCAGGAGGATTATTCGTAACGCCAGAAATATTAGAAGAAATACAAGAAATTGTAGGAATAGAAAATGCGGTATTTGAAAAATAATTTTCAATATTAACTATGGCAAATTACAATGAGTATGCAGAAATTGTCGAACGATTATAAGGTTAAATTGAAAAAATATATTGCAAAAATAATAAAATATAGTATAATAATAAATGAAATGCTTTTGATGCATAACACTAAATTTCATATGAGAATGGGTAATCAAAGATTACCAAAAAAATCAGGTATGTTCACAGCATACCTGATTTTTTGCTATTTATTGAATAAATCAATAATAGCTTTTAGCTCTTTTAAAATTTTAAAAGCATATTTAAGAGTAATAACTATAATATGTAAAGCTTTAAAAAATTTCTTCGAGCGTTTTCTTCTCTTGTTTTGCTTTTGATACATCATTCTCACCTCCTTTCTTATGAGAATGACATAATTATAATACATAAGCCGTGAGAAAGTCTGTCGAAACATGTAATTAACTTAAAAAAATTCACCAAATTTTTATTGAATTACTGTTTATTTAATGGTAAAATTATTAATGATTAGAAAACAATTACAACCTTGCGAAAGGAAATATAAATTATGGAAAAATCACTTTTGAAAGATAGTGTAAGACAAATAAAAAATACATTTAAGCGATTTCTATCTATTGTGGCAATAGTATTGCTTGGAGTAGGATTTTTTGCTGGAATTACGGCTACAAGTCCAGATATGAAAGATACCATAGATACATATTTTGATGATGAAAATGTAATGGACATTGAAGTAATTTCAACACTTGGTTTAACAGATGAAGACATAGAAGCATTGAAACAAGTAGATGGAACTAAAGAAGTAGTGGGAACTTATAGCATTGATGCTACTTTTAGCAATGATAAGAAAGAGTATGTTGTTAAGATTGAGTCTATGCCAGATACGATAAACAATGTAATTCTTAAAGAGGGAAGCTTGCCACAAAATGTTGATGAATGCGTGGTTGAGAGCTCGTTGTTAACAATGACTGGATATAAAATTGGAGATTATATCACATTAAATCCACAAAAGATTGAATCATCTACAAGCCTCGGAGATATTGATATAAATAATGAAGAAGATAGCAATGATAATAATAGCAACAATGAAGAAAGTGATAGTAACAATGATTCAACTGTAAAAAATAAGAAAGTTAAAATAGTCGGAATGGTTCAATCTCCTTTATATATTTCTAGGTCGAGAGGTTCTAGTAAACTTGGAGCAGGTTCGGTAAATTTTTATATGTATATGCCAAAAGAAAATTTCAATATGGACGTTTACACAGTTGCATACATTACTGCTGATGGTGCAAAAAATTTAAAAACATATAAAGATGAATACCAGAAAAAAATTGATGAAGTAAAAGATAATATAGAAGCAATATCTGATGAAAGAAAACAAGCTAGATATAATTCTATTGTAAATAGTGCTCAGAGTAAGTTAGACGATGCTCGAAAAGAGTATGATGAGCAAAAGCAAAAAGCAGAAGATGAGCTTCAAGATGCACAAAGTAAGATTGATGATGGAAAAGCAAAAATTGAGGCTGGAGAAAGAGAACTTGCGAATGCAAGAAAAAAGGCTGATACTGAATTTGCAAATGCAGAGAAAAAGTTAGAAGATGCTGAAGCACAGCTAAATAGTGCAAAGTCTGAATTTAAAACAAAGAAGCAAGAAACAGATGCACAATTAGAAGAGGCACAGAAAAATGTTGATAGTTTAAATCAAATAAAAACTAACTATGATAATCTTGTAACTCAAAAACAGACTGTGGAGAGTCAAATAAAACAGATAGAAGAGACTCTAAAAATCTTAAATCAAAATCCAGAAGTAAATGCGGAAAAGATAACAGAGTTAACTACAAATAAAACAGCATTAGAAGCAGGGCTTAGTCAGATTAATGCAGGAATTTCTCAAATAGAAAATGCTCTTTCAAGCCAGGGAATAAAGGCAGAAAATTTAAGTCAGACTATAAGTTCTATAAATTCTCAAATAGAGCAAGGAAAGCAGGAACTCACAAAGGCAGAAAACACAATAAAAGAAAATGAGAAAGAGCTGGAAAGTCAGAAAAAGAAACTTGCACAAACCAAAACAAGCACATACAAAACTATAAAGAGCAATGAGCAAAAATTAGAAAATTCTAAAAAAGAGATTGAAGAAAATGAACAAAAGCTTGCAGATGCTCGAAAAGAAACTCAAGAAAAATTAGATGAAGCACAAGAAAAATTGAATGATGCAAAGACTCAAATTGCAAAAATAGAAAAGCCTTCTTGGTATATTTTAGATAGAAATTCAAACTATGGATATGCAGAATATATTCAAGATACAGATAGAGTTGCTAATTTAGCAAAAGCATTCCCAATAGTATTCTTCTTAGTTGCAGCATTAATTAGTTTAACATCAATGTCTAGAATGATTGAAGAACAACGTGTTCAAATTGGAACTTTGAAAGCGTTGGGGTACAACAAAATTCAGATATCATTTAAATATCTAATTTATGCATTCTTAGCAACCATGATTGGTGGAGTAGTAGGAATGATAATCGGATTTAAGCTAATACCATCAATAATAATAATGATGTATGAAATGATGTACACTATTCCAAAAGCTGACTGCATAATTCGCATTGAAATGGGAGTTATGGGATTGGGTTTTGCACTTGTTTGTACATTGGGAGCTACAATTTATACATGTATTAAAGAATTGAAAGAAAAGCCAGCAGAGCTGATGCTTCCAAAGGCTCCAAAGCCTGGAAAACGCATAATACTTGAGAAAATAACATTTATATGGAAAAGGTTGAAGTTTACTAATAAAGTAACTGCAAGAAATGTATTTAGATATAAGAAAAAAATGCTTATGACTGTAATAGGTGTAGCAGGTTGTACATCGCTTATAATAGCAGGATTTGGCATAAGAAATGCGATAGGAAATATGATTCCAAATCAGTATGGCGAAATTTTTAAATATGATGGAACAATCGAATTTAAAGAGGATGTAACAAAAACACAAATTCAAGATGAAAATGAAAAAATAAAGAACCTAGATAAAATTGCAGACACATTGCTAAGTTACATGAAAACTGTTGAAATAACAAGCATTCAAAACTCACAGACAATAAACCTTGTAGTACCAGAACAGTCAGATAAATTAGATGAATTTATAGGATTAAGAAACAGAAAGCACAAGAAGGAAACATACACATTAGATGATGACTCTGTAATAATTTCAGAAAAGATTGCAAGCCTATTAAAGCTAAAAGTTGGAGATACAATAACCATAAAAAATACAGATGATATAGAAAAAGATGTAAAAGTAGGAGCAATAACAGAAAACTACATCTATCATTATATGTATATGTCTAGTAATTTGTACAACAAACTATATGGAGAAAATAGCTTCAAGCCTAATACTTTGCTAATAAAAGAGGCAGAAGGTACAACAGAAGATGATGAGGATAATATTGGAAAAATAATATTGCAAGATGATACAACAGTCGCCGGTGTAAGTTTCTTATCTGGTACGAAGGATATTTTTGTAACAGTAATGGAACAAATGCAATTAGTAGTATATGTGCTAATAATATCAGCTGGATTGCTTGCCTTCGCAGTTTTATATAATTTATCAAATGTAAACATAAGTGAAAGAATACGTGAACTTGCTACAATAAAGGTACTTGGCTTTTATAATAAAGAGGTATTTAATTATATAACAAAAGAAACAAGAATATTAACAGTTATTGGAATATTTTTCGGACTATTTGGGGGATATTTCTTGTCGATGTATGCGGTAAAAACGTGCGAGCTTGATATGATGATGTTTAATTACGAGATAAGCAAAATGTGCTTTATATATGGAATTATAATAACAATAATATTTGCAGAAATAGTAAATTTAGCAGTAAATAGAACTTTGAAGAAAATAAGTATGACTGACTCATTAAAAAGTGTAGATTGAAAAATAATTACAATTTTGACTTTTTCAAATAAGGAGGGCAATATGGCCTATATAGAATTTAAAAATGTTGTAAAAGAATATACTATGGGTGATAATAAGATTAGAGCCTTAGACAATGCAAATTTTGAAATAAATAAAGGTGAACTTGTTGTAATCGTTGGACCGAGTGGGGCAGGAAAAACTACTGCCCTAAACGTTCTTGGTGGAATGGATAGTGTAACTTCTGGAGATGTTGTAATTGACGGAAGACATGTTAATAATTACAATGAAAAGCAACTTACGAAATATAGAAGAGAAGATATTGGGTTTGTATTCCAGTTTTATAATTTGGTTCAAAATTTAACTGCAATTGAGAATGTAGAACTTGCAACTCAAATCTGCAAACATCCACTAAGTCCAGAAAAAGTAATGGAGAAAGTTGGACTACAAGAAAGAAAAAATAACTTTCCATCTCAACTATCTGGAGGCGAACAGCAAAGAGTTGCAATAGCAAGAGCTATTGCAAAAAATCCAAAAATACTTCTTTGTGATGAACCAACTGGAGCTTTAGACTATAACACAGGAAAGCAAATTTTAAAACTCTTGCAAGATACCTGCAGAAAAGAAAATATGACGGTAATCATAATAACGCACAATAGCGCAATAGCTCCAATGGCAGATAAAATAATACACTTCAAAAATGGAAAATCGGAAGACATTATCATCAACAAAAATCCAACACCAATAGAAGAAATAGAATGGTAAAATGATGTATAAGTTCCAAAAAGTCTAAAGTACAATTGATTTTTTTGGACTTATATGGTATAATGACACATATAGAAAGGAGTTCCTATGAAAAGAGAAATTATAAAAGATTTACTTAAATGGAAAGAATCATCAAATAGAAAACCATTAATAGTTCATGGTGCTAGACAAGTTGGGAAAACATATATAATAAAACAATTTGGAAAAGAAAACTACAATAATTTAATATATGTTAATTTTGAAACAAATCAAGAGTTTAGTTCTCAAATATCAGAACATATAGATGCTAAATATATAATAAATAAACTGGAACTTTTCTATGGAGAAAAAATATTACCGGGAAAAACATTAATATTTTTTGATGAAATACAGGCTAATGAAAGGGCATTAACAGCATTAAAATATTTTTATGAAGATGCGCCAGAATATCATGTTATTGCAGCAGGTTCATTATTAGGTGTAGCAATAAATAGAGAAAACTATTCATTCCCTGTAGGAAAAGTACAAATGCTTAATATGTATCCATTATCATTTAAAGAATTTTTGATTGCTGTTGGAAGAGAAGACTTAATTGAAGTAATACAAAAACATTTTGAAAATGATGAAAGAATGGATAAAACTATTCATGAGTTGTGTTTAAAATTATATAGAACATATTTAGTAGTAGGTGGAATGCCAGAAGTCGTAGAAACATACTTGACAGAAGGTAAAACGATATCTGCTATTGATGTACAAGCTGAAATTTTAGAATCGTATGTAAGAGATATGACAAAATATGCAGACAATAGTTTATCAAATAGAATTATATCAGCATTTGATTCTATACCGGTTCAACTTGTGAAAGATAATCCAAAATTTCAGTACAAGGTAATAGCAAAGGGTGGTACTTCAAGTATATTCGGAGAAGCAATAATGTGGCTAAAAAATAGTGGAATTGTAAACCAAGTATATAAAACAACAGCTAAACTTCCTCTGGAAATGCATAAAGACTTATCATCATTTAAACTATATATGAGTGATGTTGGACTATTCGTAAATAAGGCAAGGTATCCACTTTATCAAGTGGATTTAAGTCAACAACCGGTAATGATTGCCATGGGACCATTAACAGAAAACTATGTAGCAAATGAATTAAGAGTAAAAGGATATGATTTATATTACTGGGAATCTGACGGAAAAGCCGAATTGGATTTTATGATACAAAAAGAAACAGACATTGTGCCAATCGAAGTAAAAACTAGTGTACACACGAAGGCAAGAAGCCTAGATTTATATATGAAAACATATAGTCCAAACTATGCGGTTAGAATTTCGGAGAAGAATTTTGGATTTGAAAATAATATTAAATCTGTACCCTTATATGCAGTTTTTTGTATATAGTAAATGCAAATTTCCACCATTAGAAGTTGAAGGAGAAATATAATGCGAAACAGAAGAAATACTAGAAAAAGAAATGTCGTACTAGATACAATTACAAATAGAAATTTTATAATTATTGTATCGATTTTACTGGCAGTCATTATAGTTGCTGAAGGCGTAATTCAAATACGAAAATATCAAGACAGAAAGTTATTAGCAAAACAGGCAGAAGAGCTAGAAAAACAGACTGGCGAAATCTTTACAGCAATAGAAAATAATCTTACAAGCCCATCAAATAATGGAGAAACAACAGTAATAACAAGAACCGCAAGGATTTCGGCTGTTGGAGATATATTGTGCCAAATGGATATGATTGACGATGCAAAAATAGACGATGGATATGACTTTTCTCATATGTTTACTGGAATTTCAAAATTTGTAAAAAATTCAGATATTGCTATTGGAACATTAGAAACAAATTTTGTTGATGGTAAATATTCTGGTGTTGGTAAATATAATTCACCAATTGAATTCCTAAAAGCAGTTAAAGATTCGGGAATAGGACTAGTTTCGCTGGCACACAATCATGTGTTGGATTATGGGTATCAAGGATTAGAAACAACAATAAGTAAAATTAAAGAACAAAATGTTGAAATTACAGGAATTAAAAACAAAGTAGATGAATCAAATGAAAACACACTAGATGAAGAAAAGACAAAAGAACAAGAAAGCTCGAATTTTACAGGAAACATTAAAGAAATTAATGGAATTAAAGTTGCTTTTTTAGGCTACACATACGGGTTAAGCAATGAAAATGAAATTACAGATGAAGAAAAAAAGTCAGCTAATATTTATTCAGAAGAACTTGCACAAAAAGACATAGAATATGCAAAACAAAATTCAAATTACATAATAGCAATAATGCATTGGGGAGATGTAAACAGCTCGGAAATATCAGAATATCAAAGAAATATAACAGCATTCTTAGTGAAAAATGGAGTAGACATGATTTTAGGTTCACATCCATCAGTTGTAGAACCAATGGAAATAATTCAAACAGAAGAAGGAAAAAATGTACTAGTTGCGTATTCTCTTGGAAATTATATTTCTACTTTAAAATATGCAAATGCAGATGTAGAGCTTATTTTAAACATTCAAATTGCAAAGAGTTCAGACTCAGACAAGGCAGTATTGCAAAAAGTTGATTACACACCAATATATGTGTTAGATAATGGAACAAAAGCAGAAAATAGATTTGAATTAACAGATATGAAAAAACTTGCACAAGATTATGCAAATGGAGATACCAGCAGAATTTCAAGAAAAACTTATGACAGTATTATATCAAAATTAGAAAAATTACAAAGTACGGTAAATTCAAAGTAAGAAGGGAATAAAAAAATGAACGTAGGCTTTATATCACTAGGATGTAGCAAAAATTTAGTAGATACAGAAATGATGATTGGAATTTTTAAGGAGAATGAGTTTAATATTGTAAATAATCCTAAAATTGCAGATGTTATTGTTATAAACACATGTGGATTTATAGAATCTGCAAAAGAAGAAGCAATAAATACAATCTTAGAAATGGCAGAGTATAAGAAAACAGGAAGATGTAAGGTATTAATTGCAACAGGTTGTTTAGTAGAAAGATACAAGGAAGACCTAGAAAAAGCACTTCCTGAGGTAGATATTTTCTTGAAATATAGTGATTACGCAGAAGAAAAAGGCAACTCATCAGTAGTATTTGCGAAAGTATTAAAAGAAGTATATGATAAAATCGAGAGTAAGAAAAATGTAAAATTAGTCGATACTGATTTAAATTTTATGAATAGAGTTATCACAACTGGAGAACAATATTCATATATAAGAATTGCTGAAGGTTGTAGCAATAGATGCACCTACTGTGCTATTCCATATATCAGAGGAAATTTCGTAAGCAGAAAGATGGAAGATATAATAGAAGAAGCTAAGCAAATTGTTGCAACAGGAAGAAGAGAACTTATCTTAATTGCTCAGGATACATCAAAATACGGAAAAGATATCTATGGAGAGCCAAAACTTGCAGAATTATTAACAGAGTTATGTAAAATAAAAGACTTGAAATGGGTAAGATTTTTATACACATATCCAGAAGATATAACAGACGAATTAATAAAAGTTGTAAAGGAAAATGACAAAATATGCAAATACTTTGATATTCCAATACAACACATTTCTGACACAGTTTTAAAAAGAATGAATAGAAAGTGTACAGGACAAAGCATAAAAAATACAATAAGCAAGTTAAGAAAAGAAATTCCAGATGTAGTAATAAGAACAACTTTAATGGTTGGATTCCCAGGAGAAACACAAGAAGACTTCGAAAAACTATATGAATTTGTTAAAGAGACAAAATTTGATAAATTAGGTGCATTCACATATTCAAAAGAAGATGGAACACCAGCTTCAAGACTCAAAGAACAAATTCATCCAATGACTAAAAAATCTAGATACAACAAAATAATGAAATTACAACAAGAAATTTCTAAGGAAAATGAAAAAAAGAATATAGGAAGAGAGCTAGAAATTTTAATTGAAGGAATTATACCAGACAAAAAATATTATGTAGGTAGAAGTTACATGGACGTCCCAGATATAGATGGAGTAGCTTACGTAAAAAATACATCAAATGAAGATTTAATTGGCAAATATGTAAAAGCAAGGGTAGTTGATGTAAAAGACTATGACTTAATTCTAGTTGAAAAATAATAAAAAAATACATATTGACTGTTTTACTAAATTATAGTATAACTAAGTCAGTTCAAATTACAGGAGGTAAATTATAATGGAACTTAAAGGATCAAAAACAGAGAAAAATTTAATGGAAGCATTTGCTGGTGAATCACAAGCAAGAAACAAATACACGTATTTTGCAAGTGTTGCTAAAAAAGAAGGATATGAACAAATAGCTGCTTTATTTTTAGAAACAGCAGAAAATGAAAAGGAACATGCTAAAATTCATTTCAAATATTTAAATGGAATTAGTGATACAAAGGCTAACTTAGCAGCTGCTGCAGCAGGAGAAAACTTTGAATGGACAGATATGTATGATAGAATGGCTAAAGAAGCTGATGAAGAAGGCTTTACAGAAATAGCTGCAAAATTCAGAGGAATAGGTGCTATTGAAAAAGAGCATGAAGCAAGATTTAGAAGATTACTAGAAAATGTTGAGAATGGTGAAGTATTCAAAAGAGGAAGCATAACAATTTGGAAATGCAGAAACTGCGGACACATTGTAGTTGGAACAGAAGCTCCAAAGGTTTGCCCAGTTTGCAACCACCCACAATCTTATTTTGAAGTTAAAGCAGAAAATTATTAATTAACCAAGAAGCAATTAATATTTGAAAAATAGTAATTGCTTCTTATTAAATAAAACATCGTAAGGAGCATATGAAAATGGAAAAAATTAGAGGATTTGAAATTGCAAAAGGTTTTGAAGATAAAGGAATAAACTTACCAATTAGAAAAACAAAACATGCAGCAGGCTATGATATTGAAGCAGCTGAAGATTGTGTAATACCACCTTTCAAACTTGGTCAAAAACCTACATTAGTAAAAACAGGTTTAAAAGCATATTGCCCACCAGACGAATTCTTTTTACTATGTAACAGAAGCTCTGGACCTGCAAAAAAAGGACTAGTTATGGCAAATAGCGTTGGAATTGTAGACTGTGACTATTATGGGAATGAAGATAATGACGGACATTTTATGTTTGCATTTTATAATTTCTTTGACCATGACGTTGAAATAAAAAAAGGAGACGCAATTGGTCAATTAATATTCATGAAATATTTAACAGCAGATAATGATAATGCTCAAGGCGAAAGAAAAGGTGGATTTGGTTCTACAGGTAGATAAGCTGAACATAATAAAAACTTGTGATTGTATTCAAAGCTATTATGTATAAATTAAATATTACTTACATAAAAAATAAATACATAAAAAAGAAACATAAAATTATTTCTGAAAAAATGTAAAAATACGTAAAACCGTTGAAAATACTGGAAAATACGGCAAAAAATAAAATGGCAAAATCTTTGACTTTTGCCATTTTTTATGGTATAATAGAAACGTAGTTGAAAGAGATAAATATACCTTTATTAACTCTAAAATATACAGTATGGAAGGAGATAATTACATGTTTAATGTTGGTGACAAAATAGTATATCCTATGCATGGGGCAGGAACAATTGACGCAATAGAAGAAAAAGATATCTTAGGAGAAAAACAAAATTATTATATAATTAAAATGCCTGGAGAAGTAAAGGTTATGGTTCCAATATCAAAAGCAAGTGATATAGGAGTTAGAAGTGTAATAGATAAAGCAGAAGCTGGAAAAGTACTTGAAGTATTAGAGGCTAATGAAACAGAAATGTCGAATAATTGGAACAAAAGATATAAAGAAAACATGGAAAAAATGAAGAGTGGAAGTATTTATGAAGTAGCAGATGTTGTAAGAAACTTAAGCTACAAGCAAAAAGAAAAAGGACTATCTACTGGAGAAAAGAAAATGCTAAATAATGCAAAACAAATTTTGGTAAGCGAATTAGTTTTAGCAGAACATGCTTCAGAAAATGAAGTTGAAAATCTAGTAGAAAATAAAATAAATCTATCTTTTGAAGAACATAGGAACATGGTGGAACCAGTAAGTGCAAACAATATAGTAAGCAAATTTATACCATTTAATGATGCAAGTACAGGAAATCCACAAAATTTATAAAAAACAATAGAGCTGACATTAGTGTTAGCTCCTTTATTTTGAAGTTGAAAAATAATTATAATTTTCCAACTTGATTACGTAAAGTGGAATTTTAAGAAGGAATACCAAATTTTATGTCGAATATAATATATAATGGAGAAAGGTTATTGCAAATGGTAAGATATAGTGACGAATTATTAGATGAAATTAAGAGTAAAAATGATATAGTTGATATAGTGTCACAATATGTAGTTTTAAAAAGAACAGGCAGAAATTACATGGGATTATGTCCATTTCATAAAGAAAAATCCGGTTCATTCTGCGTATCACCAGATAAGCAAATATTCCACTGCTTTGGATGCGGAGTAGGTGGAAATGTTTTTCATTTTATAAGCAAAATAGAAAATCTGAATTTTAAAGAATCTGTTGAAATGCTTGCAAATCGTGCCGGGGTTGAATTACCGATATCTGGCAATTTCGAAGATGACAAACTTGCAAAGTTGAAATCGAGAGTATATGAAGTAAATAAATGTGCTGCCGAATTTTATCATGAAAATTTATACAAACCAACTGCAAAACCTGGACAAGAATATGTAAAGAAAAGACATTTGGATAATAAAACTCTGAAAGCCTTTAAAATAGGATATTCTGGAAGATTTAATGAATTATATACAGAGTTAAAATCTAAAGGTTTTACAGAGGAAGAAATTCTTGCTTCATGTTTAGTTAATAAGAATCCAGACGGAAAATTTATAGATAGGTTTAGAAACAGGTTGATGTTTCCTATATTTGATACCAATGAAAGAGTAATTGCTTTTGGGGGAAGGGTATTAGATGATAGTAAGCCTAAGTACATAAATTCTCCAGAAGATATTGTTTACAGTAAAGGAAGGCACCTTTTTGCGTTTAATATTGCAAGAAAGTACAATTCAAAGACAATAATAATGGTAGAAGGGTACATGGATGCTGTATCACTTCATCAAAGAGGAATACATAATGCAGTGGCGTCTTTAGGAACAGCATTAACAGAGGCACAAGGCAGATTATTAAGAAGAAGTTGTGAAAAAGTAATAATTGGTTATGATGCTGATGGAGCAGGACAAGCTGCTACTTTAAGAGGTTTGGAAATACTTCAAAATTTAGGATGCGACATACGAATATTACAAATAGAGGGTGCGAAAGATCCAGATGAATTTGTTGTAAAATACGGACCAGAAAGATTCCAAATGTATGTAGATAAAGCAATTTCTTTAGTTGAATTTAAAGTAAAAATGCTAAAGAAAAGCCTAGATTTAGACAATGTAAATGATAAAATTAAATTCTTAAACGAAGTTGCAAAAATTGTTGCAAAAGTCGAAAATAGCATGGAGAGAGAAGTATATGTAGACAAAATTTCTCTTGAATATAAAGTATCAAAAGACGCAATTTATGCAGAGATAAATAAGCTATTATATGCAAATTCAAGAACAGAACAAAAACTCGAAAAAAAGGTAGTTCCTGTAAAGAGTGTATCAATTCAACAAGATGAACAACCTGTAGACGTAAAAACAAAAAGATTAGAAAGCTTAGTTATATATCTATTAATAAACTACCCAGACAAAAGTTTCGAAAGATTGAAAAAACTTATTGATAATAATGTAATCAAAATAGAAAGAAATAAGGCAATAATAAATAAACTGTATGAAGAGCACGAAAAAGGTAATATTAATATAGAAAATATATTAGATTTATTCGAAGATGAGATTACAGTTAATTATTTGTCTGGAATAATGTCGTCAGATTTTGAAATAACAGATGTAGATAAATGCATAGAAGATGTGCTTGTAACATATAGAAAAGAGTTATTATTACAAAGAAGAAATGAAATATTAGGTAAAATAGACAACAGCAATTTAACAAAAGAAGAAGTAGCTAATCTGGAAGCTCAACTCAACGAGGTAATTATCCAATTAGCCAAAATAAAATAGGGAGGTTATATTGTAATGAAGAAAGAAAATGAAAACGAAAAAGTACAAAGCAAAGTAGAAAAGACAGTTGAGCATAAAGATAAAAAAGATGTTACACCAGAAGAAAAATTAAATAATATAATAAAAAAGGCAAAAGAAAAAGGAAAAATAACATATGGTGAACTTGCAAGCGAATTAGATGATGCAAATACTGAGCAAATAGATAAAGTATTTGATGCATTTGAAGACATGGGTGTAAGTGTTTTAAAAGAAGACGATTTAGACTTAGAAGAGCCAGACATAGATGAACTAGAAGCTGTAGAAGATATAAAAGTAGAAGACATAGACCTAGCAAGTATGGAAGGTATCAATATAGATGACCCAGTTAGAATGTATTTAAGAGAAATAGGAAGAATTCCACTTTTATCATATGATGAAGAACTTGAACTTGCAAAAAAAGTATTAGCAGGAGACGAAGCTGCAAAACAAAAACTTGCAGAATCTAACTTAAGATTAGTTGTAAGTATAGCAAAAAAATATGTTGGAAGAGGAATGTTATTCTTAGATTTAATCCAAGAAGGAAACATGGGATTAATAAAAGCTGTAGAAAAATTCGATTATACAAAAGGATACAAATTTAGCACATATGCAACATGGTGGATTAGACAAGCTATAACAAGAGCAATAGCTGACCAAGCAAGAACAATAAGAATACCAGTACACATGGTAGAAACAATAAACAAATTAATACGTACATCAAGACACTTATTACAACAATTAGGTAGAGAACCAACCCCAGAAGAAATAGCAGCTGAGATGGAAATACCAGTTGAAAAAGTAACAGAAATACAAAAAATAGCACAAGATCCAGTGTCTCTAGAAACTCCAATTGGAGAAGAAGATGATAGCCACTTAGGAGACTTCATACAAGACGATGACAGCCCAGCACCACAAGATGCAGCTGCATATACATTATTAAGAGAACAACTAGAAGAAGTAATGAAAACACTAACTCCAAGAGAAGCAAAAGTATTAAAACTAAGATTTGGACTAGAAGACGGAAAATCTAGAACACTAGAAGAAGTAGGAAAAGAATTTAATGTAACAAGAGAAAGAATAAGACAAATAGAAGCAAAAGCATTAAGAAAATTACGTCATCCAAGCAGAAGTAAAAAATTAAAAGATTATATGAATTAATGAATTAGCAAAGGAAAAGACTAGGTGTATCAGACCTAGTCTTTTTTATGTTCTTTGAAACATTTATTGCAATTGCTATAATTATAATAGCACTTTTTTTATTATATGTCAAATTAAAAATTAAATTCATATAAATAAAAAAACTGTAATATTCAAATTACAGCCTTAATTTATGGTAGCGACGAGTGGATTCGAACCGCTGACCTAACGGGTATGAACCGTTTGCTCTAGCCAACTGAGCTACGTCGCCATTTCTTACAACAGATATTATTATAAAGGGAAAAGAGCATTTTGTCAAGCAAAAATATAAAAAATGCATACAATTTTTTGCCTGTGAATTATAACACAATATTTTTAATTTTTAAAACAATTTTTAATAAATATCTGCATGCATTTTTATAAATACTCTTATTAAATTTCAATAAATATATAAATTTTTTATGCTTAGAATATTACATTTCACGTTCGTCATCGTCTACAATTTTTACTGTTGGTTCTTTTCTAGTAGTAGCTCTTGTTGTATGCTTTACAGCAGATGCTTCGCGTGTTTGTATTTTTTCGCGATTTTGAGTTCTAGCTTTAGTTTTAGCTTGTACCGGTTCTTCTACAGATTTAACAGAAGCTTCATATTCTTTTAAAGCTTCCATAGGATCTTTTGCAAGTTCGCCAGTTAATTCCACATCATCAACTTCGCCATCATTTACTAATTTGCTAATTGCAAGACCAAAATTTTTAAATAAATCTATTACTGAGTTTCTAGTTTTTTCCATTATAATTTGCTCTTAACTATAGTGTTAAGAGGCACACCTCCGATTCGTTAATTAAAATTATTCCACGTACATTATACCATATAATTTGGCTTAAATCAATAATTATTCTACTTTTCTTCCAGAATCTCGCGAAAAATCAGATTTAGATGTTAATTTTTCATATTCCTTGCATTTTATTTTGTATTCCATTTGCATACTCAAATAACGATAATACATGTAGGCTTGCTCGTATTGCATAAGTGGATTAAACATAGCATTTGAGTCCATTGTTGGGTCTGCGTTCATGTCGTACATGTTTGGCCCAGAAAATGGAGGCATTCCGTAATAATTATAGTCAACATTCTTATCCATAGAATTAATTCCTTATAATGTATTTAGGTTTTTAAAGGTTTTACCCATAAACCAATAAAAAAAGATATACTCAAGTTAATATTAAAATAGATGTATTTTTTACCAAACGAAGGTTGTAATTAGGTATTTTTTAGTGACTAAGTAATAATGTAGAGTAATAGCCATAATAAGCAATAAAGTAATTACAAGTTTAAGAAAAACATTGGTATTAGGTTTATTAAAATATATGTGTAAATTGCTGCAATAATTCCTTGCAAAAGTTTTCCGTAAATGTATTTTTTTATAGATAAATCTGATTTTGATGTTATGCTTAAAACCTGAAGTAATACTGATATTCCGCCGAACCCGAGTAAAAATGCACAAATGATGATATTGAAAGAAAGGGCTTTACTTGTAACTGAGCTTACAAGCAATACTCCGTTAGTTAGTTCTATAATTCCAGAGATGATTGGTTTCGCAAAAGATAAATCTATATTTAAGAGCTTTAATGGTATGTATAATAAGTATGAAAATATTTCTAAAATTTTGCTGTTTCCTAAAATAGAAATTATTACAGAAAAGATTACTACAAACCCACCAATCATTATAATTGTTTTGCTAGATTCTAGTATTGCATTAGAAAGTATGCTTCCTAAATTGTTAAATGTACACAATTCATTAGTTGATGAATTATACGAGTGTTCGAAAATATTATTTTTAAATTTATGCTTTAAACGTGCTAATTGTCCTAATAAAATTCCAACAGTTATAGCTGAGAGTGTATGTGTAATAAATAAAAGAAAGCCAATATTAGAATTGGAAAACATAGAAATTCCGTACTGTTCCAATTATAAAGAGAGGACCAGAATTATTTGTAAAACAAAGCATTCGTTCGCCTTCATCTTTAGTGCAATTATTGTTGGTGCGCAAATCTGTAACAATTTTAGCACCCATAGGGTAGCCGCTAATAAGCCCTAAAACAAAAGCATATGCAGATTCTCCAGGCTTCTTTTTTTATTCAACATTCAAGAACAAGCAAAAAAGAGGCGTGGGACTATTGCCTATTACTGGGATAGAGGTTGT
>ENA-UPTB01000020-UPTB01000020.1-human-gut-metagenome-genome-assembly--contig:-NODE-20-length-150222-cov-15.320084_pt1 | contig 150222 bp, 150 predicted proteins | sample MGYA00250046_ERZ773369 | MGnify/ENA primary metagenome ERZ773369 (study PRJEB29103, sample SAMN06111938) | human gut metagenome | biome: human gut; feature: ankylosing spondylitis patient; material... | reverse complement strand
TCGGGGTGACAGGATTCGAACCTGCGACCTCCTGGTCCCAAACCAGGCGCTCTAGCCAAGCTGAGCCACACCCCGTTTTATATCACTTCTTATCCGTGACGCAAGACATATTATATTATATGGTTTTTACATTGTCAACATTTTTTTGCAGTTTTTTTACAAAGTTTTTTTCAACCATTTTTACAGATAACAGATCGTAAAATGCGCTTCTCCGTTTCTGTCAATATCCATCACTACATAAGACGGTCTTTTTCCCTCCTGCCTCGGATAAGACAGACTACCCGGATTTACCGCAATAATATCTTTTTCAATTTCTACAGTCGGCCTGTGCGAATGCCCATAAAATACAATATCCACACCCCTGCGGACAGCCTCTTCCTTAATGATCTCATTGTTCATGGATACGTAATAATTATGACCGTGTGTGATCCAGACTTTGTATTTTCCGATTGTCGTCTCAATCTCCCGCGGCAGCTTGGAAAAGAAGTCATTATTTCCCATGACAATAAGCGTCTCGCAACCCGCTCCTTCGCTGATCGCATATTCACTTCCCTCTGTATCTCCGCAATGTATCACAAGATCCAGCTTTCCCAGTTGTTCGATCACCTGAAAATAATTTTCATTGCGGCGATGTGTATCACTTACAATCAGTATCTTCATGCCTCATCCTTACACAATTCTTTTATTTTATCTTTCATCATCCGCAGTGCTTTCCCGCGATGGCTGATCCTGTTTTTCTGCTCCGGAGAGATTTCCGCAGAGCTTTTTCCAAACTCCGGCAAGTAAAATATCGAATCATATCCAAATCCGTTTTCACCCTTGATCTCATAACCGATACGCCCTTCCATTGTTGCCTGCGCCGTCCGTGTCGTTCCATCCGGCAAGGCAAGAGCCATGGCACATACAAACCGCGCTGTACGCTTTTCTTCCGGTACATCTCTCAATTTATCCAGAATTTTCTGATTTTTGATCGCATACGGAGTATCATGTCCCATATAGCGTGCGGAATAAATACCCGGTTCCTTATTCAGATAATCGATCTCCAGTCCGGAGTCATCCGCAAGCGCCGGTATGCCCAGTGTTTTTGCCACCTGCATTGCCTTTATGATAGCATTTTCTTCAAACGTCGTTCCGGTTTCTTCTATTTCTCCTTGAAAAGCCGTTTCCGACAAAGGAACGATCTCAATTCCCATATCCTGCACCATCATGGCAACTTCTCTGACTTTTCCCTGATTTGTACTTGCCAATACGATCTGTTTCACTTTTCCATCTCCTTATATGCCAAAAGCACGGCATTACAGATACCCTGTGCTACTTTTTCTATATAAACATTCCTTTGCAGAAGCTTTCTCTCCTGCCGGTTGCTCAAAAAACCTATATCAAGCTGTGCGACCGGAATCACTGCCTCTCCGATCACCACATTGTCATCCTGCCCCGGTACAATATCCAGTGCTTTTTCATTTGTCGATTCTGCAACTTCGGTAAGCAGCAGATATGCCAGATCCGCACTGGAAAAATCCGGAATAAAATACTGCGCGTTGTATTCTGTCCGGATTCCGTAGACCGTTGTATCTTCTGCTGATGTCACATGTACACTGATCAACATATCCGCCTGCAGCGCATTGGCGAAGCCAACCCGTTCTTCCGGACTGCGGCTGCTATCATCTTCTCTCGTATAATAAACCCGGATTCCCTGTGCCAAAAGCAGTTCTCCCGCCTTTTGTACAGCCGCCAATGTAATATCCTTTTCCTGCAGGCTCACATCCTGCTCCACTGCCGTCTCCCCCACATCATTTCCACCATGCCCGGCATCCAGAACGACAATTCTGTCATAAAGTGAGGCCGGCGACTGCAATGTGATCTCAGCCTCCGTTCCCGCAGTTTCCCGCTGCAGGTGCACAGAAGCCTCCTGCGGCTGATTTAAAGTAAATGTAAAAAGGACAACATCCTGCTCTTCTTTTACTTCACTTTCTGCCAAAGATATATTCTGCCGGATCGGATGTTCCTGAAAATACCGCCTGTCAAGCTGTTTTCCACCGGCTTCTTTCCGCAAACGGATCGTCACCTTTTCTGCCATGCAGTCACTCTGCAGCTCTATGTCCTGCTGCGTTACACCCTCAGGCAGTTGCATCAGCAACGTATTTTCCTCCAATGACGCATCATATTGCAGGTAATTTTCCTGTCCTGCTGCAGTTTCAGCAGACAGATCTGATGCTTCTTCCGCCTGCACGCCCTTTCTGCCTTGATATACGAGCAGGCAAAGGCTTACCGCAAACACCAGAAGACAGGCTGTCACATAGGCTTTTGCTGCTTTTCCCGTCATGATCTGCTCCCCGGCTTCGGCCCCATAAACTGATAATAATAGGTTTTTAACATTCCATTATAGATCTTACGGTTTTTATCCGCCTTTCTGCCGATCATCTGCTGCGCATCCTCATAAGAAGTGATCATATAAAGCGACCAGGAATCGAGCTGTCTGTAGCGCTCGCCCAGTGTCCGGTAAATGGATGCGATCGTATTTTTATCTTCCAGCCGTTCTCCATAGGGCGGATTCGTAATAATAAATCCATACTTTTTCGGATGGCTGAGAGCTTCTATCCCTCTGCGCTGGAAGTGGATATACTGCTCCACCCCGGCAAGTTTTGCATTTTCTCTTGCAATTCTCACCATCTCATCATCAATATCATACCCCTGGATATCCGGCATCTGACTGAAATCAACCAGTTCTGCTGCCTCATCCATACAGGCATACCATTCTTTCTTTGGAATAATATGCGTCCAGCTTTCCGCCAGAAAACTTCGATTCATACCCGGTGCCATATTCGCAGCCATCATAGCCGCCTCAATTGGGATCGTACCGCTTCCGCAAAAGGGATCTACCAGGATTCTTGTCTTATTCCAAGGTGTCAGCATAATCAGTGCTGCTGCAAGATTTTCTGCAATCGGGGCTTTTGCCGTCAGTTTTCTGTAGCCTCGCTTATGCAGCGATTCCCCGGTTGTATCCAGAGAAACTGTCACTTCATCCTTATGTAAAAAAACACGTATCGGAAAAGCATCTCCATCCTCCGGGAACCAGTTGACCCGGTAAACCTTACGCATCCTTTCTACCATGGCTTTCTTCATGATTGACTGGATATCCGACGGACTGAACAGCTTACTTTTGACGCTTGCCGCCTTTGCCACCCAGAACTTTGCGTTCTGCGGGAGATACTCTTCCCACGGAAGTGCTTTTGTTCCTTCAAACAGCTCATCAAAGGTTTCTGCATGAAACTGCCCAACCTTGATCAGTATCCTTTCAGCCGTACGTAAAAAAACATTGGCACGACAGACTGCCTCTGCATCACCGATAAATGTGACACGGCCATCTTCGACCGATGTTATTTCATACCCTAATTCTATAATTTCTCTTTTTAACACTGCCTCCAGCCCAAAATGGCATGGCGCAATACACTCAAATGTTTTCATATGTTTATCTTAAAATGATTTTTTCAGGCTGTCAATATAAATGATGCATGACATTATGTAAAGCAGGACAAGGCCTGCTTTTCATTACTGCTCTTTTTTATTAGACTGTTTATCCTTGTAGTCAGAAGTGCAGGATTTTGTGTCATTTGCATTTTTATATGCCTGCTTTGCACCGTTCTTAGACTGCTCATCCTGGCTGTTCTGCGCACTGTTCTTTGCGTTTGTTTCATTCTTTGCCATAACTGTTTCCTCCTTCATTTTGTATTGCACTACTAGTATTCGGAGGAAATCAATTTTTATGCATATTCGGTCTCGTTTTTTTCATAATTGGTCGCCCGGGCAAAAAAATTCTTGATAAATTTTCTAAAATATCCTATAATCTAATCATACAACAGCAATCCCCAATTGCTCTGTTGTAAAAATAGTATTTTTATTTATACTCCCCTAAACAGCCTATCACCCCTGATAGGCTGTTTAACTTTGTATAAAACGCACACGTTATCGTTTGTTTTTAAAAAAGGAAAAAATCAGAAAAACAAATGCCAGAACAAATAAGAACGGCAGAAGTGCACTGACGACCGAAAAGATCAGCCCAATGATAGCACAAAGCACGATCAAAACTGCTACGATCACAAGAAGGACAAGCAGCTTACCTCCGCGAAATTCACGACTCTGCTTTTGCATCCCCTGTTCTATCTCCGATTCTGCCGATTCCCCTTTACTGCCTTCTGCCGCAAGAATGCTCTTTGCAAGCAGTGCAGGATCTCCCAGCTTCCGTATCGTTTCTTCTTCCGAAATCCCCTTTGCAGCTTCCATAGCGAAATAATCTCTATAATAAGATATAATATCTCTCAACTGATCAGGATCCAGCCGATCCCATAATTTCCGCTCCAACGCATCAATATACGTTTCCTTATTCATCTATTACACCCCACTCCTTTCCTGTTCCGTCTGTGCTTCCTCCAGCTTATCAAACACCTTCTGCAGGATCATGGATGTTGCATATGCCTGCACAGCAAACATGACCAGAAGCCACAAATACCATGTATATGCCCAAAGCAGTGTACTGGCAGCCAGTGCAAGCGCCGGTACAAACCAGATAATAAATACTACCAGCCATGTTTTAAAGTTTGCCACAGAAATGATCACTGTGTTTTTTATATAGTTAATAATAGTATTTTCATATCTCGCAATGATCGGAAACAGAAACGGAAGTAAAAACGACAAAAATACCATTTCAAAGCCAATCAATACAACCATAAAATTTGTTGTCTGTCCTGCAGACTGTATCATATATGCATATTCCGCATACACAACGCCAAGATATGCAAGGATCACCACCCACACTTTTGTTCCAACCTTAAAATTCTGTCCGAACGCTTTCCAGAATCCCTTCCACATTGTACCATCCTCGTTCCTGACCATTTTGTTAGTCATGGTAAACAAAGCTGTTACAGAAGCTCCTATTGTAATAACAGGAATACAGGACAATATAAAAGTCAGATTCAGCGCAAAAAGATCGCCAAACCGTTCCAATGCTTTGATGATCGGATTTCTGGTATCCGTTCCCTTTTCCATCCGATTCATTGGATTATTTTCGCCGGTCAGCTCTTCTTCCGTTTCCATCTGCGCAGCAATTTCCGAGACCGTACGTCTTTCTTCTGTTTCCTGCATTTTATCATTCTGCAAAATATCGCTCATTTTTATATCCCTTTCCGGATCATTTGCACGATCCAGTTTTTATTCTACCATCTTTCCCCACAAAAGACTATTAAATAAGCATAAAAAAAGCACATACCCGAAGGTATGTGCTTTTGGATTGTAAATATCAACCTTTAACAGCACCAACTGCAAGACCTGATACGATGTTCTTAGAAAGGATGAGGTATACGATGATAACAGGTAAAATAGAGAATGTAATCATCATGTAAACCTGACCCATATCAAACTTCAAATAGTCAGCAGAACGAAGTGTTGCGATCAAAATAGGAAGTGTCTTCTTATTGTCATCTGTCAAAACCAAAGCAGGTGTGAAGTAGTTGTTCCAGCTTCCTACGAATGAGAAGATTGCCTGAACCGCGATAGCCGGTTTCATAAGCGGAAGTGCAATCTGATTAAATGTTCTGAACTCACCGGCGCCATCAATACGGGCTGCTTCTAACAGTTCCAGCGGAAGTGTACTTTCCATGTACTGCTTCATGTAGAAGAATACAGCAGGAGCTGCAATTGCAGGTATGATCAGCGGAATGAAAGAGTTCATTAAGTGCATTTTTCTCATTAACTGGATGAAACCAAGTGCAGTTACCTGTGTAGGGATCATCATGATACCGAGAATAAATGTGAACATAAATTTCTTTAATTTGAATTCATATGCATGGATCGCATATGCAGTCATTGTTGAGAAGTATGTACTCAGCAATGCTGTGAAAGCAGCTACAATAACACTGTTGAACAAACCGGAAAGAATCGGAATGTTACTGCTGTGTAATAAGCTGTTTACGTTCTTCGCAGCGCTTGTGCTTGGCAGAGCGCTGAAACCTTTTGTCAGGTCTGCATGTGAACGTGTTGAGTTTACAAATAATACATAGAACCAGAACAGACACATAATAGTTACAATAACGAGAACTACATATGAAATGACTCTTCTAGTCTTTACATTTAAACCTTTAGATGATGCACTCATATTTTCGCCTCCTATTTCTCTGATGCCTGATTCATCTTAAATACGATGACACTCAAAATACCGGTTACAATAAACAGGATAACTGAAAGTGCACCACCAAGACCGTAGTTCTTAGAATACAAGTGCTTATTCAGGTACATGATCAGTGTCATTGTTGTACGAGCCGGATTACCCTGACCATTTGTTAAGATCTGTGGTACATCGTACATCTGCAGACCACCGATCAGAGATGTAACCATTACGTATACCAGAATAGGTCTTAAAAGTGGTAATGTAATCCTGAAGAATACCTGTGTAGAAGTAGCACCATCCACTTCAGCTGCTTCATATAAGGATGTATCAATACCTAACATACCTGCCAGTAATAAGATCGTCGTATTACCAAACCACATTAAGAAGTTCATGAATCCAACCAAAGATCTTGCACTTCCCGCATGTGACAGGAATTTGTAAGGCTCGCTCAGAATACCCATCTGCATCAACAGCGAGTTGATCGGACCACCATCTGAGAACAATGTAAAGAATAACATGGCAAAAGCAGATGCCATGATTAAGTTCGGTAAGTAAATAACAGTTTTAAAGAACTGCTGATGTTTTAATCTCAGGCTCGGATCTGAGAACCAAGCACCAAGAAGTAATGAAAGGAGGATCTGCGGAATAAATCCGATGATCCACATGATCATTGTATTGCCTAAATATTTAGGCAGATCACCTGATGAGAACAATGTCGCATAATTCTGAATACCAATAAATGTAGGTCCTACTTCTGTCAGACCGTTTTTAAAATAATGTTCAAAGAAACTATTATAGATCGTGCTAATCAGAGGAATCAACTGAAAGATAATAAATACTACAACAAAGGGAATTAAGAAAATGTAGCCCCACCGATTATAACGAAGAACAGTTCCGCTTTTCTTTTTAGCCATACTGTACCACACCTCCGCATGTTATTTTTCCAAACCTGTTCGTTAAAAAAGTGCGCCTGTCCGGCTGACCGCCAAACAGGCGCACTAGCTATTTCGCTATCTTACTATGCGATTCCTAAATCTTAGTATGTAAGTTCAGGATATTTTTCAGTAATAGCTGTGTAGAATGCATCAAGTGCTTCATCATATGTAGCGTAGTTGCCATCGAAGTAGCCTGTCATAGCATTCTGGAACTCTTCGTTACATCCCTGATCGTACTCTGTGATGTTAGAAAGAGAAATCTTATCAGCACCTGCACAGAACATAGCCAGTGGATTCTGTCCGCCTAATACAGGGAATGCATAAGAATCATCCTGAGCTGCTGCTTCCATAGCTGGCTTGTTGTTTACGAAGTCGCTATCTGCTTTAACGATGTCTGTCATGATTGTTTCATCTGTTGTAAGTTTTCTCATGATATCTGCAACAAGGTTAGCATTGTCTGTACCTGTAGCTGCTGTGATCCATGTACCACCCCAGTAGAAGCCCTGAGGACCTTCACAAGCACCCCAGCCACCTGCGTTAGCGATAGAACCTTCTGTATCAGCTGCCATAGAGAAGTTGATCAGCCAAGCTGGTCCAAAGTAGCAGAATACCTTTCCTTCCGGATAGAAGCCTTTGCTCCAGTCATCTGACCAAAGACCCTGTGTTCCACAGTATCCGTTGTCAGCCATTTCCTTAGAAGCGTCAACCCATGCTTTGAGGTTGTCATCGATCTGGATCTTGCCATCAACAACCCAAGGAGTTGTTACGTTGTTAGAATATGTACGGAATGTATCGTTTGTTGTAGCTGTCATCTTGTAGCCAGCTTCTTTCATTTCTGCTGCTGTAGCATTGAATGTAGCCCAGTCAGAAACCTTAGCCTGTACTGTATCCGGATCATCAGCACCGAAAACTTCTTTAGCTGCTTCACGGTTGTAGATCAGAACACCAGGACATCCCTGCCATGAAAGACCCTTTAAGTTTCCATCAGTATCTGTCATGATATCTTTTGTATACTGATACTGGTTAGCTAATTCGGAATCTTTGATTCCAAGATCAGCTACTGACATACAAAGATCTGTGTTAACATACTTTAATGCGTAGTCAGCTTCTACTAAGAACATATCAACCTTGTCATCTGCTGCTGCATCTGCGTTTCCAGGAAGAGTAGCATCCAGGTTGTTCTGGTAAGCGTTGTCTGTAGATGGTGTAGATGTGAACTTAACTTCAACATCACCGATCTTACCACCTGCTAAAGCATCATCAGGATCGTTTGCTTCGTATCCCGGATAGTGATCTTTCAGACGGTTAGCGAACTCGTCGTTCCAGCAGTAAATGTTAAGAACTTTACCTGTATCTTCCGGAAGCTCTACATCTGCTTCTTCATCTGTTGCTGCATCTGTAGCTTCATCTGTTGCTGCATCTGTAGCTTCGTCTGTTGCTGCATCTGTAGCTTCATCTGTTGCTTCATCTGTTGCTGCAGGTGCTTCTTCTGTTTTGTTGCCGCATCCTACTAAAAGGGATGCTACCATAGCTGTTGAAAGAACTACACTTAATAATTTCTTTTTCATTCTTTTTTTGTCCTCCTCTAAAAAATGTTTGAAATAAAGTGTTGGTTAATAGTACCTTGCATTTATTAAATTATCACTTGTGTGATATAAATGCCATTATTGGCTTGCAACTGTCGCTCCCGGTAAAAGGATTCCAGGTACGGTAATGGATACAATCTCCGTCGTACTCGGTTTCTCGATCAGTGCGATCAGCTTTTCCGCTGCCAGCATTCCCATCGTCTTGGTGTCCTGCTTGATCGTTGTCATCTTCGGCTCTATCTTTGTCGCCAGTGAAATGCCATCGTATCCTGCCACCGAAATATCTTCCGGAATACGGAGCCCCGCGGCTTTTATTACATTGATGCCACCATATGCAGCATAGTCGTCCGGGAACAAAATACAGGTTGGCGGATCCGGTAGCTTCAAAAGCTCTGCCGTTGCGATCGCCGTTCTCTGGATATCCCGATAATCAGTTTCCCGGATATATGCGTTTGGAACAGCAATGTCATGCTGTTTCATCACTTCCCGGAAGCCTGCCAGACGCTGCCTTGTGACTGCGGAATCACGACCATGTATGTATGCGATCTTTGTATGTTTCTTTTCAATAATGTAGGAAACCAGATCCGTGATTCCTTTTTCATTATCGGAAACAATACTGATACGGTTCGGAAATATCCTGTCGATCGTTACGACCGGAAGATTACTTTCAATCAGTTCGATCACTTCAGGATCTTCAAAGTTGACACATGCAATGACAACTCCGTCAAACCCTCTGTACCGGCTGTGTTCCAGATAAGACATTCTGTCTTTTCGTTGCTTATTGCAATTAAGGAATGTGATATCGTATCCCTGTGCCTCTGCTGTGACCTTGAAGCTGTCAAGCAGATGTGAAAAGTAGTTATGTGTCAGACCACTGTGTGCTTCTTCCACAAACAGGACACCGATGTTAAATGTCTTATTTGTTTTTAATGCTCTGGCAACCGAATTGGGGAAATACCCCATATCCTTCGCTACCTTCTTAATATGTAGCTTTGTCTCCTCACTGATGTCTCTGTGTCCATTCAGTGCTTTACTGACTGTGGCAACGGAAACGTGGCAAGCAGCAGCTATATCTTTCATGGATACCATGTCTTCTCCTCTCAAGGAAAACATGAAAATTACTTAATCGTTTTCGCCTTTTTAATATATTACAATTTGGATAATTTGGCAATGGTTTTTTCACTTTTTTTGTACAGTTTCTATATTTTTGGTAGTATTTCACAATTTTAGCATTCGGTTTTTGAACAGTTCATACACAGTTCGTTTACATTTTGTTCATATTTATTCTATTCCTCTTTCTTCTATATTACAACCATTAAAACTAAGTTTGTTTTTACCAGCTTTTGCTTGCTTTTATTCCGGGCATTGAGTATAATTTTGTCTGTAAAGATTTCAAAATCTTGTCTTACTTAATCGTTTTCTAAGTTTTCGCAAATTTAAATTACGAAAGGACATAGAATTATGAAATTTGGTTATTTCGATGATGACAGAAGAGAATATGTCATCACATCTCCAAGAACTCCATATCCTTGGATCAACTACTTAGGAACACAGGGGTTCTTTTCTCTGATCTCCAATACGGCAGGCGGCTACAGCTTCTATAAAGATGCACGTCTTCGCCGTATCACACGTTATCGTTATAATAATGTACCGATCGATATGGGAGGCCGTTACTTCTATATAAATGAAAACGGTACGATCTGGAATCCGGGCTGGTCTCCGGTCAAGACAGAACTTGACTCTTATGAATGCCGTCATGGTATGGGATACACCGTTATCACAGGTAAGAAGAACGATCTGAAAGCAGAGGTTACATTCTTTGTACCGCAGAATTACGACGGTGAAGTACAGCAGGTTGTTCTGACAAACGAAAGCTCCCAGAAAAAAGATTTCACACTGTATTCTTTTGCAGAGTGGTGTTTATGGGATGCGCAGGATGACTGCACAAACTTCCAGAGAAACTTCTCTACAGGACGTGTTGAGGTAGTCGGCTCTACTGTATATCACAAGACAGAATACAGAGACAGACGTAATCACTTTGCTTTCTATACTGTAAATGATGAGATCGACGGCTTTGATACAGACAGAGATGCTTTCATCGGTATGTACAACGGCTTCGGCGATCCACAGGTTGTTACAAACAATGCGCCGACTGATTCTATCGCTGACGGCTGGTCTCCGATCGCTTCCCACTGCAAGAAGATCACACTTGCACCCGGCGAGAGCAAGACACTCGTATTCGTACTTGGTTATGTAGAAATGCCTGAAGATCAGAAATTCGAGGCAGACGGCAAGACAATCAACAAAGTAAAAGCACTTGCCATGATCGATCAGTACAACACACCTGAAAAGGTTGCTGCAGGAATGGCAGAGCTGAAAGCCTACTGGGATCGCCTGCTTGGCATCTTAAATGTCAACACACCGGACGAAAAGGTAAACCGTATGGTAAACATCTGGAACCAGTACCAGTGTATGGTAACCTTCAACCTTTCCCGTTCCGCTTCTTACTTCGAGTCAGGTATCGGACGTGGTATGGGCTTCCGTGATTCTAACCAGGACGTTCTCGGATTTGTTCATCAGATCCCGGATCGCGCAAGAGAAAGAATCATTGATATTGCCTCTACACAGTTCCCGGATGGCGGATGCTACCATCAGTATCAGCCACTGACAAAGAAAGGTAACGCAGACATCGGTGGTGACTTCTCAGATGATCCGTTATGGCTGATCCTTTCCGTTTCCGCATATATTAAAGAAACAGGCGACTGGACAATCCTTGACGAAATGGTTCCATATGATAATGATATGTCTATTGCACAGACAATGCTGGAGCACTTAAAAGTTTCCTTCTACCACATTGTAGACAACTTAGGACCGCATGGTCTTCCGCTTGCAATGCGTGCTGACTGGAACGACTGTATCAACCTTTCCTGCTTCTCCGATACACCGGGTGAAAGCTTCCAGACTTACACTAATCCGAAGTTCGCTGCTGAAGGCGGTTACTCAAAAGTTGCTGAGTCTGTTATGGTTGCTACGTTATTCACATATGCAGGTCCAAACTACGTTGCAATCTTAAAGCACCTCGGCAAGGACGATGAAGCTGCAAAAGCACAGGCTGAGATCGATAAGATGAAAGCAAACGTTATGGAATCCGCATGGGACGGCGACTGGTTCCTGCGTGCATACGATGCAAACGGCGAAAAGATGGGATCTAAGGAATGTGAAGAAGGTCAGATCTTCATCGAGCCACAGGGCTTCGCTATCATGTCAGAGATTGGCAAAGATCAGGGTGCTGATCTGAAGACACTGAAAGCGATCGACGAGAGATTAAATACAAAGCACGGTCTTGTTCTGAACAACCCTGCTTATACAAAATACTATGTACAGTACGGCGAAATCTCTACATATCCGGGCGGATATAAAGAAAATGCCGGTATCTTCACACACAACAATGCATGGATCATCTGTGCTGCTGCTTACGCAGGTCAGGGTGATCAGGCATTTAAGTATTATTCAGAGATCGCTCCTGCCTTTACAGAAGAGACTTCAGATCTGCACAAGACCGAGCCATATGTATACGGTCAGATGATCGGTGGTAAGGACGCAGGTTCTGATATCGGACAGACCGGTAAGAACTTCGGTCAGGGCAAGAACTCATGGCTGACAGGTACTGCTGCATGGAACATGGTTGCTATTTCCCAGTACATCCTTGGTATTTCAGCAGACTTCGACGGTCTGAAGATCGATCCGTCTATCCCTGCTGCATGGGATGGTCTTACTGCAACACGTCAGTTCCGTGGTGCTACTTATGATATCAAGGTTTCCAATCCTTCTCATGTCAATAAGGGTATCAAGAGCGTAACAGTTGACGGTAACGCAATCGAAGGCAATGTAATTCCTGCATTCGGCGACGGAAAGACTCATACAGTAGAAGTTGTTATGGGCTAATCCATTATATACAATAAGGGCTTCGGCATTTGCCGAAGCCCTTATTTAATCGTTAATCACCCTGTACCAATCCGTATGACGTCTTTTGACACTTATATCATTCCATAGCATTCATTAGACAAGAGGCCCGAACAAGCGGAAAATATGACCGCCGATCCGATACCAGAGCGGCAGATCCACGCAGAACTGCATATCTATCTTCCGACATTTCTTCAAGGTTTCCTGATAGTCCTTTTCTATATCCAAAATAACCGGATTCTTATAAATGAAGGTCGCACATTCAAAATGCTCATACAAGCTCCTGAAATCCAGATTGATGCTGCCAACCACCGCTTTCTTATCGTCCGAAACAAATTCCTTGGCATGCACAAAGCCCGGTGTATACTCATAGATCTTTACGCCCGCTTCCAACAGCTGTGGATAATACGTCCTTGCAATCGCAAAGATAATCTTTTTGTCCGGTATATGAGGCAGGATCAGCTTGACATCCACACCTCTTCTTGCTGCATAGGTCAGCGCTGTGATCAGCTCATTGTCAATGATCAGATACGGAGTCATGATATGCACGTACTTCTTTGCCTTGTACAGAATATCCAAATAAACGTTCTCTGCAATATCAAGACGGTTGATCGGGTCATCATTATAGGGAATCACGTAGCCGGACGCCGACGGAGCTTCAAAATGCGGAAGATACTTTTCATACTCGCCTTCTCCCGCCTCGGTCATATACCACATCTGCAAAAACATGACAGTAAAGCTTCTGACAGCCTCGCCCTCCAGCTTGACCGCCGTATCCTTCCAGTGTCCGAAACGTTTCTTTATATTCATATATTCATCCGCCAGATTGATTCCGCCGTTATACGCCACTCTGCCATCGATCACTACAATCTTACGGTGATCGCGGTTATTCTGGTGCGTGGACAAAAGCGGTTTGATCGGCGAAAACATCTTTGCCTTGATTCCTCTTTCCCGAAGCTGCTGTGGATAACGGTACGGAAGCGATACAAGTGCACACATACCATCATACATTACCCGCACTTCCACACCTGCTTTTGCTTTCCGCTCCAGTATTTCCAGCACATGATCCCAGACCTCTCCCTGATTGATAATAAAGTATTCCAGAAAGATAAAGTGCTCTGCCCGTTCCAGTTCCTTTAAGAGATCCGTATACTTTTCTTCTCCTGTGGCAAAAAAAGTTACATTCGTATGATCACAGGTCGGAAATCCATTCTGATTCTGGATATAATGCCCCAGATTACGGATCCCCGAGCTTTCTTTTTTCAGTTTTTCCACCACACGATATTCCGTCCGCAGATATGGTTTGGTCTCATCCTTCCTGCGGTTTAGCAGCTTCTGCAGCCCTCTGTTTCCCGGATTCAGTATGATAAAAAGATAAAACCCGATCCCAAACACCGGCACAAGACAGATCGGAAGCACCCATGCCAGCTTAAATGCCGGATTTTCTTCACTGTTGATAATATAAATAATTGCAGCCATGCCAAGCAGATTACTGATTGTGAGCAGATTCTCGGACAGACCCACCATCCGGAAAATCCCGATAAGACACAGTATCTGCAACAGCAAAAGCAGAACAGTGATCATGGTCCGCCCAAAAATCAGCCGGAACAGTACTCTGCCGCCACTCTGCTTTACCTTTTTTGTTTTCTGGCGGATCCGTGACATTGACTCTTTTTGCATAAGCACCTCCACATTCCACTCTTATTTTTATCCTCAGATCATCATTCCACAATCGTGATCACATCATCTAAGACATAAGAAAACGTCGGTGACGAGGATGTTTCATTTTCTATATACGGTGTATTCAGATCGATCCGTTTTGTACTATCATATGGATCAACACCTGTCAGATTCCCTGAAAACACTTGTTTTTTTCCACTGATCAGTTCATTGATCGTATCCTCGACGATCTGATCCGTTTCCTTTGGTACGATTACCTCATTGATATCCAGAATACGCACCCAGTTCTTATCCAGACCTGCCATGGCATCCTGTCCATATGTCTTCCCATCTATACAGTCCTCGATCTTTTTACCATGTAAAAGTGCATAAATGGACTGTTCAAAATAGTAAGAATAGTCGACACAGCTGCTCACCAGTGATCTGGTCGGTGCCACATCTGTCATACTCTGATTATAGCCAACATGATACACCGGAATACTACCTCCGGCGCTTTCGCAGGCAGTTGCAGGTCCGATCGTATCGGAATGCTGGGAAATAAGCACACAATCCTGCGCGATCAGTTCTATTGCTATCTGTTTTTCCATGGAATAATTTGACCACGTATCTGTATATTTGACAAGCATCGTTGCCTCAGGCACAACTGATCTGACCCCCAGATAAAACGCCGTATAGCCTGATATGACTTCTGCATACGGGAACGCCGCAACATAACCGATCTTTGCCTGCTCCGGCGTAATAATACCGTTTTCTATCATTTCTTTTAATTTGACACCTGCTACAACACCGCAGACATATCTCCCCTGATATATAGTTCCATAGCAGTTATGATAATTGGAAAGAACCGGCTCCTGATTGGCATTATCCCCTGTCGGAACGCAGAACTGGATCTCCGGATGCTCCTGCGCCACCTCTTTCACAATCGGTCCATACCCATAGCTTGCTGCTATGATATAATCACATTTTTCCGCCACCAGCTCCTGCAGCGGTTCCTCAATCTGATCCTCCGTTACATTATATTTTGTAACACATTCAATCCGATCTCCGTATACTTCCATCACATGATTTCTTGCCTTGATAAAATTCTCTGTATATGGTGTGATCTCATCACCTACAAAAACAAAACCAACCTTCAGATGTTTTTCCTCCGTCCGCGTAGCATAATGTATGCCAAGTGCCAGGATGCACATAACCAGCGAAGTGATAATACATAAAGTGTATGTCCGTTTCATTCTACTTATCCTCCTTAGACTTTGCATACAATTTTTCCACATCAATCGTTCCGTCTTCGATCAGGGAAAGTAAAATGTCTACCAGTTTCGGGTCAAACTGCGTTCCGCTGCAACGTTTCAGTTCCCCGATCACAAAATCAATATCCAGTTGTTTCCGATAAACACGGTTTGCCGTCATGGCATCGAATGCATCGGCAATTCCTATGATTCTTGCATCCAACGGAATTTCCTCGCCCTTCAGGCCGACACAATATCCGCTTCCGTCATACCTCTCATGGTGATACATCGCACCCAGGCTCACATTATCGATCATGGTAAAATCCTTTAAAATTTCACCGCCACGTATCACATGTGTCTTCATGATCTCGTATTCTTCGTCCGTCAGTCTGCCCGGCTTATTCAGAATTGCATCCGGAATACCGATTTTACCGATATCATGCAGCAGCGCCATCTGGCGGAGATTCTCACACTTTTCTTTTGAATACTGCAGTCTCTTTGCAATTGCCACGGAATACTCCGATACACGGAAGGAGTGCTCACTCGTATTGGAGTCCTTCGCATCTACTGTACGGGCAATGGAAAGAATGGTTTCATTTCCCATCTGGATCTGCTTCTTGGCATATTCCAGCTCATACTTCTGCTTCAGCAGCGTTCTCTGTGCCTGCGTCCTTGTAATGAACCATGTGATCCAGATCAGCACAAGTCCCGCAATGAAAATAACATATAACTTAAACCACCAGTTCTGGTACATCTCGGTTTCTTTTTCTATCTTATAGTTTGCCGATTCTACCACATCGCCATCCACACCGTCCAGAATCGCGATCCGAAAAGTATAGGTGCCGGGCTTCAGTCTCTGATAGGTCAGCTTATCCATCTCACTCAGCAGACAAACTGCTGCTTTCGCATCATAGCCTTCCAGATAAACGCTGACATATGGATCATTCATGGAATAATTCAATACTTCCGGCTCCAGCACGATCTTATCCGCATCTGAGGCAAGCCGGAACGTATCCACACGGTCAATATCATATTTTTCGCCGTCCACGTAAATATAATCCAAAATCATACGATAGGATTCTGCGGTCGTATCATACTGTGACATATTGACCTTTATCACGCCGCTGTCACAGCATAAGTACAGTTCATCTGCCTCCCGGTACATCCATGCATTGGCAACCAGCGAAGAACGGAAGCCCCGTTTGGAATTGATCAGCGGATAATCCGTTTTCTCATCCGCTATCAGATCCGTTGTGTCACCAATATAAATGCCTGCACTGCTAAGCACCCAGCATGTTCCGTCCGAATCACAGATCATATCAAAATTATTACTGTAAGGAAAATTCTTCAGATATTTTATTGTTCCGTCCGGGGCTCTGTAACACAAGCCGTTGCTTGTCACTATATAAATACCACCCGAAACAGGATCCTTTACCATACGCAGGATCACACCCGATGATAAACCATCCGCTTTTCCGATATATTCCACGATCCGACCGCCTGCGATCTTTGTAATACCGCCGCCATCAGACCCGATATAAAAATCTGTTCCATCTGCCAGCAGACAGAGTGACTTTTCATTCATAAGTCCATTTTCTGCCGAAAAGACCTGCTCAACTGTATTGTCGGAAAGAACTGCCACGCCATAATCACCGGCGGCCACGACTCTGCCATCCGAAAGCTCACAGATATTTCTGAAGCGCATACCCGGCATACCATCTTTTTCCGTAAAATTACGGATATGATACTTGCCGTTTTCAGCAGAAACCCGGCAGATACCCATTCCGGTTGTTGCGATCCATAACTGATCCCGACTGTCTACCGTCAGGCAGCGCACTCTTGTATTCTGCAAAAATTCACTGATTTCATTTTCTACTCTGCTCTTTTCATCCTCTCCCAAAATAACAAGCCCCTGATCTGTTCCGCAGAAAAGCAGACCCTGCCACTTTTCTGTTGTATTGACAACTGCTGTTTCCCCGATTTCCCTGAAAAGGTCTGCAAACGGAGACTGACACAGCTCCAGCAGACCAAGCCTTGAAGAACTGAACCAGAGATTTCCCTGATAATCTATCAGCATATTATCAATCGAGCTCGTAAAATTGCCGGTATTCAATACTTCATAGGATCCTCCCGGCTGCAATATCGCAACACCTGTATCCGAACAGACAAATATCTCCTGCTCCTCCGTGATATAAAAGGAATTGATCGATTCAATGCTGTCCATTGTGACCGTCTTTAACAGCTTTCTTTGTCCATTCGCATTCTGATAGATCAGAACCTGATTCTCTTCTGTTCCCACCAGCAGGTGATCATCTGTAAAACAGACCGTGCGCAACGAATTGTTCGGCGCAATATCCTGCGGCGCCTTCGAAATTTCCCCATCTTTCAGCCAGTAAACCTTTCCTCTTTCCGTCACGATCATTACGTTTCCGTTCTCATCCGCTGACATGTCCTTGATATTCCTGATCTGTTTGTAAGTTTTTTTCACCTTTACGCCGCTGCTTAAAGATACCTGTGAAAGCCCCTCTGTCGTTCCGATATAATAATTGCCGTTAGAATCACAGACAATGCTTTTTACGGAATTGGACTGCAGTCCATTTTCCTCATCCAGTACGTTCATCACGTGCTCATTGATCAGTATCGTCACACCGTCATCATTCGTTCCAACCCACAGCCTGCCTTCTTCATCCACATACAAACAATTCACATTTTTAACAGAATCTATATCCTGAAGCAGTTTGAATCTGGTACCTTCATAACTAAACAGTCCCGCATACGTACCGATCCAAAGCTTACCATCTTTCGTCTGTGCGATATCATTAGCTTCTCCGGACAGCAGACCTTCCTCTTTCCCATATTGCATTTGAACATAGGAATCATAATCAGCCGCTTCCCTTGCCTGCACATTTTCTTTCTGTAGCAGAACACCTGCCATGACAAGCAGCACAAGCAGCGTCCCTGCCTGCTTCCTCGCCCGCCCGCATCTGAACAGTCTGATACACAGATACACGATCTCCACACAAAGCAGCTTATCCAGAAACTCCACGCAGAACTGCCCGAGCAGATTGGCAAGATAAGTTGGAAATCCTTTGTCAACACAAAGCTCTATCACCTGATTTCCCCAAATGTTTCCACTCAGTCCGTCATATAATACTGTATTGAGCACTACCGCAACGCCTGTCGAAAACAGTGCCAGCCCCATACCCAGTGTCATTGTCCTGAACTGGCTCTCAAAAACCTTCTTTTTTGCAAAATAACCGACCACAATACCAAGGAGTGCTCCGACAATGCAATACACAGATTGTTGATCTACAAAAATGCCGTAAATAATGTTATTCGTAAATCCTACAATTCCTCCGCACACCGGGCCCGCCATATATGCGATCAAAAAGGTACCTATTGAATCACACCAGATTGGTAATGTCAGCCTGTCTGCCATAACCCTCCCCAGCAGATCGACTGCAAGTGCAGCTATCGTCCATAAAATGATCCTATACTCTTTTTTATTTTTCATTTGCATTCCCTCTTACTACTCTTTTTCCTCTTACACAATACACAAATCCACACAAATGATGTCGGGGTCAAAAGCCCGGGCTTTGATGCCTGCGGATTGTTCCGTGCTCTGCACTCCCACAATCCTGCCCAATATTCGCATATCATGGGATTAACATCCCACTTTTATGCTCATATCGGGGCGGGCCCCAAGGTCTTTCAACCACTTATGCGCAAGCTCATGTGGTTTTAGACCTTTTGACCCTGGCATCATATAAAATAAATTATATCATACTTTGAATATCATGGAAATATGCAGATGTCGCAAGAAAGCCGTTTGAAATGCCAGCACACCTTTACAAACAAGTCTTTGCTGTATAACAGATTTCAAAAGAATTCCCTGTACAACAAAAAAAGCCTGAAACCAAACAGTTTCAAGCTTTCCAAGCGTGCGTGAAAGGATTCGAACCCTCGACCTTCTGGTCCGTAGCCAGACGCTCTATCCAGCTGAGCTACACGCACATATTTTTGTTACGTCACTCGCAACATCATGTATTGTATATGATTCTGCATTTTTTGTCAACCGTTTTCGTCTAATTTTTAGTCTGTTTTTTTAGTATCTTTATCCCCCAAAATGTAAAATGTATTTTTTCATCCGCTAGAATGTGTTCTTTTTCCTTGTTGCCACAGTAAAAGAAGGGGTGGATTCTTCCGCCCCTTCCCAATCTTATTCTTCATCCGTTTTCTCATCAGTCACTGTATCTGTTGCTTCCCCAGTCTCCGCGCTGTTATCGGAAACAACGGATTCCAGCTTGATCAGATCATCCGCGGTTTCCTGAAAACTGCCGCAAAGACCGCTTGTCATCGTATAGACCACATCCGGCTGCTGATCCGTCATAAAGTAATAGCAGTTTGCCGTCGCATTGTGATCGCCGACCGTAAAGGTGTAGGTCTGATCGGCTGTTGTTACGATAATGACATTCGCCGGCTCCTCCAGTCCATATTCAGACAGATCGATCACATCATCAATCCCCTCGTCCGCTTCTACCTTCGTCACATTGGCAAGCATGCTTGTTATCCGGTCGTTATCCATATGAAGCTCTGTATTCTGATCATAGCTCCAGTTATCATCTGTTTTGGTAAAGGATAAGGTTTCTCCATCAAGCTGATAGGAAAATGCCTCTATCGCATCCGCATCGATCTCTGCCACCTGTATTTTATTCTCCTCGTCCTTTTCCGCCTGCTTTTTATTATATTGCTGTAAAAGAAAATATCCGCCGATAAGCAGCGTCAGTGCTGCTACAAGCACAACCATTTGAACTTTCTGTTTTCGCATTTTTCTTCTCCTTGTCTTCTTTTCCGGGTCTCTGTTCTGTTCGCCGCCTTTCAGCTAGCGTCTTCTCCTCCTTACCCAGATCACAATTCCGGCTGTAAGAAGCAATACCGGCAGAAGAAGTACTGTAATCAGTCCGAGAACCACAAACTGATTCTGTGGAACGGTAATGCTTTCCTGTGTGTACTCTTTCACCGGAATTGATACCGAACTTTGTTCCTCCGACAGATCATTGATCACACGCGTAAACAACTGCAGATTGGATCCGCCGACCATCTGGCTGGAAGCATCTGTAAAGAGATTCTCAGAAGAGAACACAAACAACGTACTAGTTGTGTCAGCTGCTGTTTTCTCTACCTTTGCACCTAAGGTAAACTGTCCTGTCTCATCTCCGTCCTCTGCTTTATAGCTTGTCATATTCTGCGGATCATCTTTCACAACCGCATTTTCACTTGTCACAAGCATCTGTGTTACAGAAAGAGCATCATTCTCAGATACAGTCATGCCCTGTGCATATGGTGCAAAGACATATTTGGAATCTGCAAAATCAGATGTATACGTATTGCTCTTGACCTCCGGAATCAGGTAAAACGGATTCTGATAATAATGTCCGTTATCAGTTTCTGCCAGAATACCATTTGTCACGGTAACCCCATACTCATCCAGAATAGATTTAAAATTGGTCATATCCTGATCTGTATACGTTGTTACAACAATTGCTTTTCCGCCTGCTGCCATGTAGTCCTTCACTTTTTGGGCATCATCAGTTGAAAAGTCACTGAGCGGAGCCAGAATCATGATTGTATCCGCATCCTCCGGAACCTTATCCTGATCCATCAGATTCAGATCTTCCACAGTCAGATTCGCCTTTTCCATAGCAGTCCGGAAGGAACTGTCAAGCTCCTGTTCATCATGTCCCGTAATCCGGTAAACAACAGGCATCTCTTCTGCCGTTACATAATCCAGGGCACTTGTGATCCGACCTTCCCCGTCATATCCGGTCGTCTGCTGGGAATATGTGTTATAATCAATCTGTGTTTCATACATATCCGCATAGGAAATGACTTTGTTTCTTTTTTCTCCTACTACGATCAGACTGTTTTCCTGCAGTGTATCACTTGTATAATCCGATGCAAAATTCGGATATTTGACCGGATCTTTATATTCTACTTTAATATGAGAAGATTCGCTTTCGTATTTGGAAAGTGTCCGGGAGATTGTTTCATCCTGTGTGCTCTTCTTTCCATATACAAAGATCGTAACATCTTCCTTCATATTCTTTAAGAACTGTACCGTATCATCCGTCAGAGAATACAGATGATTGCTCGTCATATCAATGCTTGATACAGAAAGCGGAAGCTGATCCGCAACCAGATTGATAAATACCGTTACCGCGATCGCAACAGCGATCATTCCACTGCTGAATACACCTGTTTTCAGGCTCTTGACAGAAATGCTCCATCTTCTCTTCTGGATGGACTGGCAGGTCAGAAACAAAAGCAACAGAATAACGGTTATAAAATAGATCACAGCCTTCAGATCCAGTGTCCCGGTCAGGAAAACGGAAAATCTCGTGTAAAAATCAAAACAGCCGAGGATCTTTGTCAGTACATTGCCTTCTGAAGAGATCATATTGCAAAGACCGCTCATAATGTAGCAGACAAAAAGAGCCGCAAAGGATAATACCGCTGCGATCACCTGACTTTCTGTCAGAGAAGAAATGAAAACACCGACTGCCATGCAGGCGAGCCCATATAGATAGAATCCCAGAATTGCCGTATACGATTCCGCTACCGGGATATTACCGAATTTCATCAGGATCAACGGATACAAACAGATCACAAGTATAGGGATCGTAAAAATCGAAGCCAGTGCCAGAAATTTTCCTGCAATGATCTTGCCCAGAGAAACCGGCGCTGTCAGGATCAGCTGATCCGTTTTATTTTTCCGTTCTTCCGCAAGGCACCGCATTGTCAGGATTGGAACCGCCAGAAGCAGAATAAAACCGCATGCACTGATCACATTTGAAAAGTAAGCACTGCCATATAACAGATTTGTTGCGGTAAAATACAGTCCTACAAAAAAGAGGATCACTGCCATGAACAGCCAGCCTATCACCGTATGTAAATAACTCTTAAATTCCCTTTTCCATATTGCCAGCATTGTCTGTCTCCTCCTTCTGCGTTGTTTCCGCTGTCCGTGAATTTTCTGCTGCAGCACTTTCCTTTGCCGTCCGGCCAGTCATCTCTTCTGCAGCAGCACTCTTTTCCTGTTCCTTCGTCAGTTCCAGGAATACATCCTCTAAGGATTTACTCGTCATCTTCATCTCATAGATTGGCAGTTTATGCTCTGCCATGTAATAAAAGATTGTTTCCCGCAGATCCTCTTCCTTATTATAATGAAGCTCCATCTGCCACAGATCATTTTCCGCATTGTACGAAGCATGCATTTCCCCAATCGCTGCATAGCGTTCCTTCAGTTCCTTTTCCGCTGCTCTGACCGCATCTTCCGTACCGCAAAGCTGCATGGAGAGCACGTTGTCACCGCTCATCAGCCTGCTCAGATTTTCCGGCGTATCGCTTGCTGCCAGTCTGCCGTGTGCAATGATCATGATATGGTCACAGACTGCACTGACTTCCGGTAAAATGTGTGAACTCAGTATTACTGTATGTTTCTTGCCCAGACTTTTGATCAGCTGTCTGATCTCTATGATCTGCATCGGATCCAGTCCGACTGTCGGCTCATCCAAAATAATGATCTTCGGATAACCCAAAATTGCCTGTGCCAGCCCTACTCTCTGTTTATAACCTTTGGAAAGATTCTGGATCAGTCGATCCTGCATGGATGTGATCTTTGTAAGCTCCATGACCTCCCCGATCTGTTTCCGTCTCTCCTTTTTGTCGATTTTCTTTAGTTCTGCCACAAATGCCAGATATTCCTTTACGGTCATGGTATCATAAACAGGCGGAAGTTCCGGCAAATAGCCAATATTCCTCTTAGCTTCTTCCGGTTCCTTATAAATATCATGCCCGTCAATTTTAATTTCTCCACTGGTTGCTCCCAGGTAACCGGTCAGCATATTCATCGTGGTTGATTTTCCTGCCCCATTCGGACCAAGAAAACCATAAATCTGCCCTTCTTCTACGCAAAACGACAAATCATCCACAGCAACATGATTCCCATACTTTTTCGTCAGATGACTTACTTCTATCATAGTCTGCCTCCCTGTACATTTTATATTTGCCCTTATCTTAATGAGGAATTGTGAAAAAAGAAAAATGATTGTGTGAAAAAAATGTGTAAAAACTGTGATATGCCATTTGACACAGACTGTATGCTATGATAATTTATTATCTATGGGTAACCACTCTGGAGAGTCTCTCTTCCATTCTGGGAAGAGAGCGCCGAAGGTGTACGGCTTACAGCCAATCTCTCAGGCATAAAGGACAGAGCATTACATATCTGATACGTATTGCATGTTCTTCTCTTTAGAGTCAAATCATGACTAAGAGAGGAAGGAACACAAAAATGTTAGAAACTATCAACAATCTACTTGGTGCAATCGATGACTTCGTATGGGGCGTTCCCCTGATCGTACTCATCCTTGCCACAGGCATTTATCTTACCATTCGTGTAAAATGTCTGCAAATCTCCAAATTCCCACGCGCGATCCATTATATGTTTCATTCGGAATCCGAGGATCTGGATGGTGAAGTATCCAGCTTTGCCGCACTATGTACCGCATTATCCGCAACGATCGGAACCGGTAACATCGTCGGTGTTGCAACCGCTATCGTAGCCGGTGGTCCGGGCGCATTATTCTGGATGTGGATCGCAGCCTTTTTGGGAACAGCCACCAAATATGCGGAAGGTCTTCTTGCTGTAAAATATCGTACAGTTGCAGAAGACGGACATATTGTGGGCGGTCCGTTCTACTATATCGAAAAAGGTATGGGAGAAAAATGGAAATGGCTTGCAAAGCTTTTTGCTTTCTTTGGTGTCGGCGTCGGCCTTTTCGGTATCGGTACTTTTACCCAGGTAAACGGTATCACAAGTGCAGCCAACAACTTCTTTGATCCAAATAATGCGCATATGATTTCATTATTCGGCCGTGATTATTCCTGGTCCGTTGTGATCGCAGGCCTGATCCTTGCGATCTGTGTCGGTCTTGTTGTCATCGGCGGTTTAAAGAGAATCTCACAGGTTTCACAGGTTGTCGTACCATTTATGGCCGTGATCTATGTGATCGCTGCTATTACGATCCTGATCTGTAACGTTAAGCAGATACCTGCAGCTTTTATAACGATCATCCAGAGCGCTTTCGGTATGCGAGCTGTTGCAGGCGGTGCACTCGGTGCAGTCCTGCTTGCCATGCAGAAAGGTATTGCCCGTGGTATCTTCTCCAATGAAGCCGGTCTTGGTAGTGCACCCATCGCTGCAGCCGCTGCTCATACAGAAGAACCTGTAAGACAGGGACTCGTTTCCATGATGGGAACCATTATCGATACCCTGATCATCTGTACGATGACAGGTCTTGCCATCGTTATTACCGATACATGGAACATCGGTCTGGAAGGTGTTGCTGTTACAACAGCTGCATTCCAGCGGGGACTTCCGCTTCCTGATGGGGTATGTTCCTTTATTTTAATGCTTTGTCTGATCTTCTTTGCCTTTACGACGATCCTTGGCTGGGATTACTATTCTGAGCGTTGTCTCGAGTATCTCTGCAATGGCAATCAGAAGGTTGTACATGTATATCGCTGGATCTACATTCTGGCAGTCCTGATCGGACCTTTCATGACGATCTCCGCTGTCTGGACGATCGCCGATATCTTCAATGGTCTGATGGCTCTGCCAAACCTGGTAGCTCTGATCGCATTATCCGGCGTGATCGTGGCCGAAACAAAATCTTACTTTGAGAGAGTTCCGAAGTATAAATAATGTAAACAGAAAAAAACATATAGTAAGCAATCACGTTTGACTCCCCTGCGATTTGCAGAGCACATTTGCCACGCTCCAGCCGCAAAAAAGCGTTGCGGTCTCTCCGCTGTGGCAAGTGCTCCGCAAATCTCGGTCGTCTACACTATCGATTGCCTACTATATGTTTTTTCTGTTGGTATATTATATAAATGGAGTTTCGCTTGCGAAACTCCTGCGCCGAACGCAATATGCCATGAGTTTCTTCCTCATGGCATATATTTCCCTCTTCGTGTGAGTGCGCATCATTATGTATATGAATGTTTTACTTTCATATATAGCCCGGGCTTAATTGCCCAGGCTTTTCCATTTCAGATATGCGTTGATAAATTTATCGATATCGCCGTCTAAGACCGCATCTACATTGCCGGTCTCGGCGCCGGTCCTTGTATCTTTTACCATGGTATATGGCTGCATGACATAAGACCTGATCTGATTGCCCCATCCGATCTCCGTCACCTCACCGCGGATATCAGACAGTTTTTCCGCATTTGCTTCCTGCTTGAGCATATACAGCTTTGCACGCAGCATCTGCATTGCCTTATCCTTGTTCATATGCTGGCTTCGTTCATTCTGACACTGTACCACAATGCCTGTCGGCAGATGTGTGATACGGATCGCAGAAGACGTCTTATTGATGTGCTGTCCACCGGCTCCGGAACTTCGATATGTGTCGATACGCAGATCCTCATCTCGAATCTCCACATCCACATCCTCTTCAATATCGGGCATTACATCCAGTGATACAAACGAAGTCTGACGCTTACCCTGTGCATTGAAAGGAGAAATACGCACCAGTCTGTGCACACCCTTTTCTGATTTCAGATAGCCATAGGCGTTCTCGCCGTTTACCTGGAATGTGACCGATTTGATACCGGCCTCTTCGCCTTCCAGAAAATCCAGCTCCTCTACCGTAAATCCTTTGCGCTCTGCCCATCTTGTATACATACGATAAAGCATCTGCGCCCAGTCACAGCTTTCCGTTCCGCCTGCGCCCGCATTCAGCTTCAGTATCGCATTGCATTTGTCATACTCTCCCGAAAGCAGCGTACGGATCTTGATATTGTCCAGCGTCTGCACGAATCTGTCAAATTCTTCTCTCGCTTCCTGTGCAAGCTCTTCATCATTTTCTTCATAGCCCATCTGGATCAACGTCTCGATATCCTCGTATTGCTGATACAGATGAGCACACGTCTCTACATCGTCTTTTAAACCTTTGAGAAGCTTTGACTTTTCCTGTGCTGCTTCCGCATCATCCCAAAAGCCCGGGGCTTCCATTTCCCGCTCTAATTCTTCGATTCGCTTTTCTTTATTAGCGATGTCAAAGTGAATCCCTTACTTCCGCAAGTGGAGATTCGTAGGATAAAAGTTCCTGTTTTAACTGATCGAGTTCGACCACTCTGCTCACCACCTTATTCTTATATATAGAAGCGGGTCTGCTACAGATTCACAAACCCACTTTTCCTGCTCATGACAGTTGCGCTCTAAAGCTTTCTGCCACAGCAGTTCTTATATTTCTTTCCGCTTCCGCACGGACACGGATCGTTTGGATAGATCTTTTCGCTTTCTCTTCTGACAGGTCCCTTCGGTGCAGAATCATCCTTGTTTGTTCCCGTTACCTTTGCAACCTGCTCCCGCTCTACCTTCTGCTCAATCCTGACATTGAACAGCAGTCTGACCGTATCTTCCTGAATTGCCGCTGTCATGGCATCGAACATGTCATATCCCGCCAGCTTGTATTCCACAAGCGGATCTCTCTGACCGTAAGCCTGCAGACCAACGCCCTGACGCAGCTGCTCCATATCATCGATATGGGACATCCATTTCTGGTCGATCACCTTCAGTAGGATCACACGCTCTACTTCACGGATCGCTTCAGGCTGCGGAAATTCCGTTTCCTTGCTTTCATACAGCTTCACAGCTTCTTCTTTCAGGGAATGCTTCAGCTCATTCTTCTTCATGCCCTTGATATCCGGATGGATCACAGGCCGGAGCGGAATGATCGGCAGAAGAAGCTGATTCAGCTCTGCAAGATCCCAGTCATCACTGCTTCGGTCATCGGAAATGCTGGAATCTACCGCATTTTCCACAATATCTGTGATCATCTTATAGATGACATCACGCATGCTTTCTCCGTTCAGTACACGGAGACGCTCTGCATAGATGATCTCTCTCTGCTCATTCATAACCTGATCGTATTCCAGAAGCGTCTTTCTGATACCGTAGTTATTGCTTTCGATCTTCTTCTGGGCTGTCTCGATCGCCTTTGTCAGCATCTTATGCTCGATCTGCTGTCCTTCCTCGATACCGAGCGCATTGAACATCGTCATCATACGATCTGAACCGAACAGGCGCATCAGGTCATCCTCAAGAGAAATATAGAAACGAGATTCACCCGGATCTCCCTGACGACCCGCACGACCGCGGAGCTGGTTATCAATACGTCTTGACTCGTGACGTTCCGTACCGATGATACGCAGACCGCCTGCTTCTTTTGATTCATCATCCAGCTTGATATCCGTACCACGACCTGCCATGTTGGTAGCGATCGTAACGGAACCGTGAATACCTGCATCTGCAACGATCTCTGCCTCCAGCTCATGGAATTTGGCATTTAATACCTTATGCTGGATGCCCTCTCTCTTTAAGAGTTTACTGATCTCTTCGGATGCTTCGATCGTGATCGTACCGACTAAAACCGGCTGATTTCTGTCATGTGCTTCCTTGACAGCTTCCACAACCGCATGCAGCTTTTCTTTCTTTGTCTTATAGACTGCATCTTCCCAGTCCTTACGGATAACAGGACGGTTTGTAGGGATCTCGATAACATCCATTCCGTAAATATCACGGAATTCCTTTTCTTCTGTTAAAGCAGTACCTGTCATACCTGACTTCTTTTCGAACTTATTGAAGAAATTCTGGAAGGTAATGGTTGCCAGTGTCTTGCTTTCTCTCTTGATCTTTACATGTTCCTTTGCTTCGATCGCCTGATGCAGACCGTCTGAAAAACGACGCCCGGGCATAATACGTCCGGTAAATTCATCTACGATGAATACCTGATCGTCTTTTACAACATAATCCTGATCGCGGAACATCAGATTGTGGGCACGCAGTGCCAGAATAATATTATGCTGGATCTCCAGATTTTCCGGATCAGCCAGATTTTCGATCTGGAAGAATTTCTCAACCTTTTCCACACCTTCTGCGGTCAGATTGACCAGCTTATCCTTTTCGTTGACGATGAAATCACCGTCTTCTTCCTGCTCGATACCCATCATGATATCCAGCTTGGACTGCTCTTCCTGATCTTTACCACGCTTGAGCTGGCGAGCCAGGATATCACATGCTTCATACAGCTTTGTAGATTTGCCGCTCTGTCCGGAAATGATCAACGGGGTACGCGCTTCATCGATCAGAACAGAGTCAACCTCATCAATGATCGCATAGTGCAGATCACGGAGTACAAGCTGTTCCTTATAGATAACCATGTTGTCACGCAGATAATCGAATCCGAGTTCATTATTCGTAACGTAAGTGATATCGCAGTTGTAAGCTGCCCGTCTTTCCTCCGGCTTTAAGTCATTCAGCACAACACCGACCGTCAGTCCAAGAAATTCATGGATCTGTCCCATCCACTCCGCATCACGCTTTGCCAGATAATCATTGACCGTAACGATATGTACGCCCTTTCCTTCCAGCGCATTCAGATAAGCCGGCAGTGTGGAAACAAGTGTCTTACCTTCACCGGTACGCATTTCAGCGATACGTCCCTGGTGCAGGATAATACCACCAATGAGCTGTACCCTGTAATGCTCCATATTCAGAACACGTTTACCTGCCTCACGGACTGTAGCAAATGCCTCCGGCAGAAGATCATCAAGTGTCTCACCTTCCGCAAGACGCTTTTTATACTCTTTTGTTTTGCCTCTTAATTCTTCATCTGACAGTGCACGCATCGTATCGCGATAAGATTCGATCTTGTCTACGATTGGCTCGATACGCTTCAGTTCCCGCTCGCTGTGGGTTCCGAATACCTTTTCTATCATTTTCATAATTTGCCTTAACTCCTACTGTTCTCTGCATAAAACAGAGTTATTCCGGATAAAACCTAATGTACATTGTAACAGATTTACATAGATGATTCAACCTGAAAGGATGTTTAAGAAAGTTAAATTTTTATGAATAGAAAGGCGCGGAATCATTGCTTTTTCGCTCTTTTAGTGTTAGAATTTTAACAAATGGGGTTTCCCCAGAAGAATATGACAAATGAGGTGTAAAAAAATGGCAAAAAATTTTGATGAATTATTGTCAAAGGTATCTTCTTGTTCAAAGAAGAAATTATCTGTAGCCTGCGCACAGGACAAGGCTGTTCTGGAAGCTGTCAAGGCTGCTAAGGAACGTGGCATTGCTGATTCCATTCTTGTCGGCGACGAAGCAAAGATCAGAGAGATCGCAGCTACGATCGATATGGATTTATCCGATTATGAAATCATCAATGTAGAAGACACTGTTGAAGCTTCTCTTGCAGCAGTTAAGCTGGTACATGACAAGAAAGCCGATATGTATCTGAAGGGTCTTCTTGACACAAAGACATTCTTAAAGAGTGTTCTGAACAAAGAATGTGGTCTTCGTACAGGCAAACCATTATCTCATGTCTGTGTATTTGAAATTCCGGGGATCGACCGTCTGTTATTCTTTACTGACGTAGCATTCATCCCATATCCTACACTGGAAGATAAAGTCAACATTATCAACTATACAGTAGAAGTAGCAAATGCCTGCGGCGTTGAGAATCCGAAGGTTGCTCCTCTTGCAGCAGTTGAAATCGTCAATCCGAAGATGCCTGTTACAGTAGATGCACAGCAGCTGACAGAAATGAATGAACGCGGCGAGATCACAGGCTGTATCGTTGACGGTCCTCTCTCTCTTGATATTGCGCTTTACAAAGAAGCCGCCGCAGAAAAAGGTGCGCTCGACCGTAAGATCGTAGGCGATGCAGATATCCTTCTGTTCCCTGATATCCATGCGGGAAACCTTGTATACAAAGCAATCGTACATATGGTTCCAGTCAAAAACGGTAATATCTTAACCGGTACACAGGCACCGGTCATCCTGACATCCCGTTCCGATACATGCGAGACAAAGGTAAATTCCATTGCACTTGCAGCCGTTATGGCAGAAAAGATGATGAAATAGTGTATTCATATTAAAGAAAGGAAACAGTTATGTCTAAGAAGAGTTTAATTATCAATCCAGGTTCTACTTCTACAAAAATCGGTGTTTTTGAAGATGAAACATTATTATTCGAAGAAACGCTGCGTCACTCTACAGAAGAGATCGCTAAATATGCTACCATTTTCGATCAGAAAGACTTCCGTAAAGAAATTATCGTAAATCTGTTAAAGGAAAAAGATTTCGATATCAACTCCCTTGATTTCGTTGTCGGCCGCGGCGGTATGTTAAAACCGATCCCGGGCGGTACTTATGCAGTAACAGATGATCTTTTAAACGACTTAAAGATCGGCAAACAGGGACAGCATGCTTCTAACCTCGGCGGTATCCTTGCAAGAGAGATCGGCGATTCCATCGGTGTTCCTTCTTTCATCGTTGATCCGGTCGTTGTAGACGAGCTGATCCCAACATCCCGTTATTCAGGTGTTCCGGAGCTTCCAAGAACTTCTGTCTTCCATGCACTGAACCAGAAGGCTGTTGCAAAGAGATATGCAAAGGAAGTCGGCAAGTCTTATGATTCGCTGAATCTGATCGTTGTCCATATGGGCGGCGGTGTTTCCGTAGGTCCTCACAAGCAGGGCAAGGTCATTGATATCTTCAACGCTCTTGACGGTGACGGCGCATTCTCTCCGGAGCGTGCAGGTGCAGTTCCTGTTGGTGCACTCGTTAAGATGTGCTTCTCCGGCAAATATACAGAAGCTGAGGTTTACAAGAAATTAGTCGGTAACGGCGGTTTCAATGCTTATCTTGGCACAAACGATATGCGTGATGTAGAGAAGATGGTTGACGCAGGCGATACAAAGGCTGCTGAAGTACGTGATGCATTTATCCAGCAGATGTCCAAAAACATCGGTGCTATGGCTACTGTCCTCGAAGGCAAGGTTGACCAGATCATCGTAACAGGTGGTATTGCTTACGATAAGGGTGTTGTAGACGGTCTGAAAGCCCGCTGCGAATGGATCGCTCCATTTACTGTATATCCGGGCGAAGATGAGCTCCTTGCACTTGCACAGGGCGGACTTCGCGTTGTGAATGGAGAAGAAGAGGCTATGGAATACTAAGAGACAGTCTGCTTGCCCCCTGTAAGACCAGAATAATTATATATGTAATAATACGAAGAAAACCATATACCAGTCAATCACGCTTGACTACCCTGCGATTTGCTATGAGCACATATTGCCGTGCTCCGGCCGCTAGAACCTCTGTGCATGTAAAATCGGCTTTGCCGATGCACAGAGGCTACATAACGGATTCACATAGTAAATCCGTTACATTTTGCAAAAAAGCGTTGCGGTCTCTCCGCTGCGGCAAGTGCTTCGCAAATCTCGGTCGTCTGCGCTATCGATTGTCCGGCATATGGTTTTCTTCTTCTATATTTCTACAAATAACAATAGCTCCGGCATTATATTGCTATGCGATAGCTACAAATGCGTCTTTCTACTTGGCTAAGTACTGACAATGGATATGGTGCCACGACAGGGACGTCGTGGCAGCGAACCTGAGACATGGATGTCGAATGTTCGCGTGCCATATTCATGTTAGTACGTGCCTTAGTAGAAAAGCATGCGTAGCGTGCATAAAATATAATGCAGGAGCTATTGTTTTTTCGATAATTAATGATGGAACAGGCGGATTCCTGTGAAGCACATTGCCATATTGTACTTGTTGCAAGTCTCGATGACATGGTCATCGCGGATAGAACCGCCCGGCTGTGCCACATATTTCACACCGCTCTTGTGTGCTCTTTCGATGTTATCTCCGAATGGGAAGAATGCATCGGAGCCAAGTGCCACATCTGTATTCTGATCCAGCCATGCTCTCTTTTCCTCACGGGTGAATACAGGTGGTTTTTCCTTGAAGAACTTCTGCCATTCGCCTTCAGCCAGAACATCCATGTAATCTTCTCCGATATAGAGGTCGATCGTGTTATCACGGTCTGCTCTGCGGATATTATCTACAAACGGAAGGTTCATAACCTGTGGTGACTGACGCAGGAACCAGTTATCAGCCTTAGAACCTGCCAGTCTTGTACAGTGGATACGTGACTGCTGTCCTGCTCCGATACCGATTGCCTGTCCGCCTTTTGCGAAGCAGACTGAATTGGACTGTGTATATTTCAGTGTGATCAGTGCGATCGCAAGGTCGATCTTTGCAGATTCCGGAATTTCTTTGTTGTCTGTGACTACATTGGAAAGCAGCTCATCATCGATCTTGAGCTCATTTCTGCCCTGTTCAAATGTAATACCAAATACCTGCTTGTGCTCGATCGGAGCCGGTACATAATCAGGATCGATCTGGATCACATTATAATTTCCGTTTTTCTTTGCCTTTAAGATCGCAAGTGCCTCGTCTGTATAGCCCGGTGCAATGACACCATCGGAAACTTCTCTTTTGATGATCCTTGCTGTGGATTCATCACAGACATCGGAAAGAGAAATAAAATCACCGAAAGAAGACATTCTGTCTGCGCCTCTTGCTCTTGCATATGCACAAGCCAGCGGAGAAAGCTCGCCGAGATCATCTACCCAGTAGATCTTGCTCTCTACTTCACTCAGCGGAAGTCCGACAGCCGCACCTGCAGGCGATACGTGTTTAAAAGAAGTTGCAGCAGGAAGTCCTGTTGCTGCTTTCAGTTCCTTTACAAGCTGCCAGCCATTAAAAGCATCCAGGAAATTGATATAGCCAGGCTTACCGTTCAGTACTGTAACAGGCAGATCACTGCCATCTTCCATATAAATGCGGGAAGGCTTCTGATTTGGGTTACAACCGTATTTCAGTTCTAATTCGTTCATTTGTATTCTCCCTATTTGTTTGATTTTATTTTACTGGTTCTTATTTACGATCTTAGAAATATACTTACCTGTCTCGATCTCAATGTATCTGACAAATAAAGATACTTTATTATCTGCATTTAAGCTGTTCCACAGAAGCTCTGTGAATGCATCCATATCATCCGGAACAGAAATCAGCTCCGGTTCTCCTTCAAAGCTCGGAAGCGGATTGCCATCACCCATGTAAGTATGAATAAAATGTCCTTCGCCCGCCACCGGATTTTCATAGGCAAATGTGTAACGGTTGCAAGCTGCCGGATTGCCGTTATTGCTCTTTAAAATAGACATTGCATAATTGAAGCCGCCGTTTTCAAGATGCATGATACCTGAAATACGAGGTGTGTAGTTTGGTGCATCCGGTTCAAACTCTCTGGTGCGCAGTGCCTGTTCAAATGTCTGCTGCTTGTCCATCAGTTCATAGATCGTATCTGTCTGATCGCCGTTTGTCACGATCGTCTTATTGCCCAGCACCCGTACCGGTGCATAGATGATCAGACTCGGATCACTTAATTTACCCGGATCAAATGCCTGTGTGCGGATACCCTCTCCGTCCTCTACAAAGACACGGTTACGGCTGTTTTCACTTCTGCCCATGATAAAATATGCTGTTACCGCATACTTACCGTTTGCGCTCTTACCAATGATAATACCTCTGCCCGGATATGCATTTTGCTGCAACTGTTTTTCAATCGACTTCATCTGCATGCTATAAATCCTCCTAAAATGATTGTAGTTTGATTTTCTATCGACCATACAAATCTACTATAGCATAGTTATATACAATTTTGTATCTTTTTTTATACCTATACGCCTTGGATATTCTCTGCTATAATTTGGAAAAGGAGAAAACAAATGACAATTTTGATTTTTTGTATTTTAATGTTATTGCTATATCTGGATGCGGTCAAAAAGATCGACCTGCTGACCGGTCCGATGCGGTTTCTGTATTTTCTGATCGTACCGCATTTTCCATTTATTTTTTACTGCTGTCTGATCTCGGATCTTTCCTTGATTCCTTTGATATTCCTTGCCCTTGGGCTGGCAGCATTTCATCTGTATTCCACGATCCGAATGCATTTTGTGCCCTTCCGCAGGGATGAATCCGGCAATACACGGATCCGCATCGAATACGGTGGCATGCTTCTGTTAAAGGCTGGCATTCTCGGCATTTTTCTGCAGATCTTCCTGTATCTTATCCTATATCTGACAAGCCAGTTCTTTCTACCGTCTTTGTTCGACAGGCTTGACTATGGCATCAGCTTTGCGACTGCGCTGTTCTTTACGTTTGATATTATTTACACATGCATATTTATCCTGTTGTTTCTGCTGAATGGTGGCATCCGTGTGATCTGCACCTGCAGGCGGCTCGGCATTGTAAAGCGGGTTCTGATCTGTCTCAACCTCTGGATTCCCGTGGTCAATCTGTTTCTTGCCCATGCTATGTGCAGGGCTGTCAAAGATGAATATGCCATTGCAATCACCAGACGGCAAAACGCAGAGCTGCGTCCCTCTTCCAATGCCTGCAAGACAAAATATCCGCTTATCATGGTGCATGGTATCGGATTCCGCGATCTGAAATATTTTAATTACTGGGGCCGTATTCCGCGAATTTTGCAGATGAATGGCGCCTGCGTCTATTATGGACATCAGAAAGCCTGGGGAACCATAGAAGAAAATGCCGCTGCCATCGCACAGACGATTGACAAAGCACTGCAGGAGACCGGTGCAGATAAGGTCAATATCATTGCCCATTCAAAGGGAGGGCTGGACAGCCGTTATCTGATCAGCCACCTTGGTTACGCAGATAAGATCGCCAGCCTGACAACAATGTCAACGCCGCACCGCGGTTCCGAGCTGATCCCTTTTTTAAACAAACTGCCAGATGGCATCTATCGATGGATCGCCGGTCTTCTGGATCGTTCTTCCGCTCAGCTTGGCGACGAACATCCGGACTGCTACCATTCCAGCAAACAGCTTGATCCTGCATTCTGTAGCCAGTTTAATGAGACAACACCTGACAGCCCGCAGGTCTATTATCAAAGCTATGCTTCTGTCATGAAAAACTGCTTCAGTGACGCGCTTTTGTCAGTGCCTTACTTCTTTATGAAGCTGCTCTCCCACGAGCCAAACGATGGTCTTGTGACAGAAAGTTCTGCCAAATGGGGACAGTTTCAGGGGACGCTGCAAAGCAGAAAGCGCGGCATTTCGCATGGCGATATGATTGATCTGAAAAGAGAAGATATCAAAGGATTTGATGTGTTAGAATGTTACATACAGCTTGTGGAAAGCTTGAAGGAGGAGGGCTTTTAACCTTCCCCCTTTTTATAATGTCTAATAATTATACTTCTGAATCTCTGTTACAACACCATTTTCTATATAGACATAATAGGTTGTTGCTCCTTTTTTATATATCCACTCTTTGCACCAACCATAATCATTCTTCTCCACAGCTTTTCCATATGGTGTATAATTCACTTCATTCTCTTTCATACCCACATAAATGGAAGACGCAGCATAAACAGTTTTCTTTTGTTTACAAATAACAGTTCCAAAATGATTCTTTATAGAAACCGTGACTTTTGTTCCTGCCTTTAGTTGAGTATCCATTGGTATTTTAACGGTTTGGTTCTTTTTATTAGATTTTATTTTTTTGTATACTTTTTCTCTCCTACATTTAATTCTATTTTATCGCCTTTGCGACCTTTATTTACAGAAACTATGATATCTTTTTTAGAAGCATATATATTTCCTTTAAATTTTACTTTTTTCAAAGGTTTAGCTACCTTTGAACTCACAGTACCTCTATATCCATCTGGCGATACTACAGCTACCTTTATTTTTGTTCCAACTTTTTGTGGTTTTATTTTCCTACTAAAATAACCATCTTTATCTGCTTGACACTTATATTTCTTTTTCCCAACAGTTATAGTTACCTTAGATTTAATATCTCCCCATCCCGATATATTTTTACTTTCAGATGTAATTGTATCTAGTTCTACATTTATCCTAAATTATTCACGGCTTTGCCGTGAATAATTTAGGTCAATGTATCAAATTCAAATCAAGTATAACCTTTTATCGATAGAACAACTTGCAATACAATGCCCATTGCTAATTGAAATATAGTTGACATTCTTTTTTACATTGTTTACTATAATATGTATCAATCATTTTACTAGATACAGAATAATTTACAAATTCTATTCCAACAAGCGAAGGATATATTCTTTAACTATTCTTATCTTTATTCTCCTATATAATAATTCTGTAATTTTCTGATATATGATTTCAATAAGAACTTTAATAATCTCATAATATGCTTACCCGGGGAACCGAAGGGGCGATGCGCAGTTACCGGATACTAATGAAGGGAGCTGGTGCCAATGGTTACATATGCAGATTTATTCACGTTTGTAATTATGCTTTGCGCTGTTATTACTCTTGTTACTGTCACACAACGCAAAAAGTAACGCCCTCGTCCTGATAAGATAAGGCGTTACTTTTTGTAGCAAACTATTTTACCGGCAGCTAGGTGCATCTAGCTTTCGGTTCTCTTGTTAAGCGTATTATAGATTAGATATCAGACATTGTCAAGCATATGCTGCTATATGGCAGCAATCACTGCAGCTTACTCCAGTCCAAACTTCTTTGCGATCATCTCATAATTCGGCATTGCAACGCCTGCCCTGCGTCCCATACGGACCGGCTCAAATACAAGGCCTTCCAGCTCAGAATCCTTGCCTGCCCAGATATCACGTTGCATGGAAGTGGAAGCCTCCGGGGACAGGGTATCCAGAATATCCAGATTGGTCTTTACGATATCCACGAGGAATGGGATCTCCATTGCTGTCGCAAGCGCATCCATTTCCTGCATACATTTTACAAAAAGTTCACGTTCTTCACCAGCCTGCTGGAATACATCGGCTTTGGCATCATAATACAGTCCGCAGGCTGCCATCGGTGCCACATACGCATATTTCTGGAATGCATCTCTTGCAATATTATCGGAAATGACCGCTTCAATTCCTGCCTGACGCAGATCCTTTGCAATATCAAACATTTCCTTATTCGGCTCCTGCTCTTTTCTTGCGCCGTATACAATACGGAAGATGCTGCCCTTTTGCAGGATCACACCCGGCTCTTTGATCTCTGCTGCAATATAGATACAGCCATCGAGCACTGTCGGTTCCGGTAAAAGTGCCTGCAGCTTACTGCCTGTTCCGTAGATATTCAGGATAGGAATGATCACTGTATGGGCATCACTGTGTGCCTGCAGAAATGGCACAATATCCATAACAGAATAGCCTTTGACGCAGACAAAGATCACATCTGCAATGCCTTCATAGTCATCTGCCGCCATGGCATGCACCGAAACAGTGAAATCACCCAGATGCGGTGTTTCCATTTTAATGCCGTCCTTCTGCATCTTCTCTAAATGCTTTCCTCTTGCGATCACCGTCACATCTTTTCCTGCTCTTGCCAGATATGCAGCAATGCTTCCGCCGCAGCCACCAGCTCCTACGATTACATAATTCATTCTGATTGCCCTTTCTTCTTTATTGATATAATAACGATGTCGGGATCAAAAGCCCCGAATTCGATGCTCATATCGGGACAGATCCCAAGGTCTTTCACCCACCTACGAGCAAGCTCACATAGGTTTAGACCTTTTGCCCCTGGTATCATATTATACTAATATATCCGCATAGCTTCCGCCGCTTGCTTTGCACAGATCATCCGGTGCAAGATTCATCTGACAGCCGATTCTGCCACCACTGACATATACATCTGACAGCGCCTTTGCACTGTCACTGATAAATGTTTTGTACTGCTTCTTCATACCGATCGCTGTGCAGCCGCCGCGCACATATCCCGTTACCTGCGTGATATCCTTCACATGAAGCATGGAAACAGACTTTACGCCTGCTGCTTTTGCTGCCTTTTTGAGATCCAGCTCTGCTTCGATCGGCAGAACAAATACATAATATTGTTTGTCATTTCCCTGTGTAACAAGTGTCTTATACACCTTTTCGTGAGGCAGCCCCAGATTATCTGCTGTCTGAATGCCATCTACAAACTCGTCACATTCATATGCCTGATGCGTATACGGGATCTTCATCCTGTCGAGTATTCTCATGGCATTTGTTTTCACTTCTTTCTTTGCCATATGATTACCTTCTTTCTTAAAATACTTTGTACTGCATCCACTCGTAGATCAGATGTGTTCCTTCCATGATCGTATCCGGCAGAAGTGCGCGTGCTACCAGCTTTGTTTCTTCCCCTTCGATACGCTCTCCCGCTTCTGTTGTTCGGGCAAGATGCGCATAATCGCCATCAATGCTGTCTACGATATAATAGAATGTATTCATTTTTCGCTTCACCTCTTCTTATTTACGCAAATTTTCTGCTTTTCAAAAATTTTTGTCGTCTGCTTTCTCTCCTTGTGTCAGAAAATACATTGAATAAAGATCATATAGCTGATCGTACTGCCGGCCGCACATCCTAAATATGTCATGCTTTTGCAGCAAGATACCAAATCCCATTCCAAGTACAATATATCCTGTCATGATCGGGATTGATTTTTGAAACGCGTATTGTATTGCTTTCTTTCCGTTACTCATCTGCTTATTTATTTTTCATAAGATCCTTCAGGCTTTCCATCAAAGCCAGATCGGAATCTTTTACTTTCAAATTTGTTGTGACCGGTTCTTCTCCCGGACGTGTTACAGTCAGCTCCAAAATAGTTCCTTCCTCGATCGGACGTGAAAACACGGTCTTTAAAAAGGAAATTACCTTTGGATGACTTTGTTCAAACTGCGCCTTCGCGCTCATCAGTTTCATCAATACTGCAGGATTCATCAATCATATACTCCTATCAACTATCAGCGTTAAAACGGGAGATCTTTCGATCTCCCGCCTTTTATTTCATCTTTTCACAAATCGCTTACCATTATTTGTTAGCAAGCTCTGCTTTGATCTGCTCTGTAAGCAGTGGAACGATCTTATTCAGATCTCCTACGATACCGTAGTCAGCCACATCGAAGATCGGAGCATCTTCATCTTTATTGATAGCGATGATGATGTCTGATTCTTCCATACCGGCTACGTGCTGGATAGCACCTGAAATACCGATTGCAAAGTATACGTTAGGACGAACTGTCTTACCTGTCTGTCCAACCTGTAACTCCGGAGCCATTCCATAGCTTTCAACAGCAGCACGTGAGCAGGAAATCTGTCCACCAAGTACTTCTGCAAGATCTTCCAGAATCTTGAAGTTTTCTGCAGATCCAACACCACGACCACCGGATACTAAGATCTTAGCATCCATGATATCTTTGATGTTTGAAACAGCTTTGGAAATCTCAAGAATTTCTACATATCTGTTATTTGGAGTAAATCCAGGATTGTAGTTGATCACTTCTGCTTTCTTTCCAGCTACTCTGTCGAGTTTCTGCATAACACCCGGACGAACTGTAGCCATCTGCGGACGGTTGTCAGGACATGCGATAGTAGCGATTGTGTTACCACCGAATGCAGGACGAGTCATTAATAACTGGTTGTGTTTCTGTTCTTTTCCAGGAATTGGATTAACAGGGAAATCACCGATCTCCAGCAATGTACAGTCAGCAGTAAGACCTGTCTTAACTCTTGCTGAAACTGTAGGGCCAAGGTCACGACCGATAGCTGTTGCACCAACTAACATGATCTCCGGCTTGTACTCATTGATAACAGATGCAAGTGCATGTGCATATGGCTCTGTTCTGTAATCCTTTAATTCAGGATCGTCAACAACGATAACCTTGTCAGCACCGTACTCAGCAAGCTCATCTGCAAGAGAAGCAACTCCTGATCCAAGTAAAACTGCAGTTACTTCTGTTCCTAACTTTTCTGCAAGTCTTGAACCTTCACCGACAAGTTCGAATGCGATACCGCTTAATTTATTGTCTACCTGCTGTGCAAAGACGAATACGCCTTTGTACTTTGCTAATTCTTCTGCGTTCATTGCGCCCATTTTATTCACCTCTTAAATTAGATAATGTGCTTTGTTTTTAATGCATCTACAATAATCTTAGCTGCTTCATCAGCTGTGTCCGGAGTAAATTTCTCACCAGCACCCTTACGTACCTTATCAGAAGCTCTTGCGATCTTTGTTGGAGATCCCATCAGACCGATGTTAGAATCATCAACGTCAATCAGATCTGCTCTGCCAAGTGTTGTAATTTCTGCATCACAAGCATCGAAGATTCCGCCCGGAGTCATGTAACGAGCTTCATTTAACTCAGAAAGAGCTGTGATCAGACATGGCATTTTAGCTTTCAGCATATGGAATCCGTCTTCATACTGACGTTTTACGACAACGCTGTCGCCTTCAACCTTGATATCTTCTGCATAAGAGATGATCGGAAGATTTAAGTGCTCTGCGATCTGTGGACCAACCTGAGCTGTATCACCATCGATAGCCTGACGACCTGTGATGATCAGATCATATTCCATTCCTCTAAGTGCACCTGCGATAGTTGTAGATGTTGCCCATGTGTCAGCACCACCTAATACTCTATCTGTGATCAGGACGCCTTTGTCAGCTCCCATAGCCATTGCTTCACGAAGAACGTCAGCAGCCTTTGGAAGACCCATTGTTACAACAGTAACTTCAGCGCCTGTCTGATCCTTGATTCTAAGAGCAGCCTCAAGACCTGCCTTATCATCCGGATTCATAATTGTGAGCATTGCAGCTCTATTTAATGTACCGTCCGGGTTGAACTGTACGCCACCCTTTGTATCAGGTACCTGTTTAATACAAACAACGATTTTCACAGTATGTTCCTCCTTATTTCAAAAGATTGGCTGAAATTACCATACGCTGAACTTCTGAAGTTCCTTCGTAGATCTCGGTAATCTTAGCATCACGCATCATACGCTCTACATCGTACTCTTTGATGTAACCGTAACCACCATGTAACTGAACACATTTTGTTGTTACTTCCATAGCAACTTCTGCTGCACATAACTTAGCCATAGCAGCTTCTACAGAATAAGAAGTCTTGTGATCCTGCTGATACTGCGCTTTCTTCATAGCAGCCTTGTATACTAATAACTTAGCAGCTTCTACCTTAGTAGCCATATCTGCTAACTGGAACTGTGTATTCTGGAACTGAGCAATAGAACGACCAAACTGCTTTCTTTCCTTTACATAGTTGATTGTTGTTTCAAGAGCACCTTCTGCAAGACCAAGAGCCTGAGCAGCGATACCGATACGTCCACCATCCAGTGTATGCATTGCGATACCAAAACCTTTGCCCTTAGCGCCTAAGATAGCATCTGCCGGGATACGGCAGTCTGTAAAGATCAGCTCGTATGTGGAAGAAGCACAGATACCCATCTTGTTCTCTTTTGTACCGAATGTAAATCCAGGTGTTCCTTTTTCTACGAGGAATGCAGAAATCTCTTTCTGAACACGACCACGTTTTTCAATCTTACCTGTTACTGCGATGATTACATAAACATCAGCTTCTTTACCGTTTGTAATGAAGCACTTAGAACCGTTTAATACCCATTCATTTGTTGCTTCATCAAATACAGCCTTTGTCTGCTGACCCTGTGCATCTGTACCAGCACCCGGCTCTGTTAAACCGAAAGCACCAAGCTTCTTGCCTGAGCAAAGATCCGGTAAATATTTTGCTTTCTGAGCGTCTGTACCAAATGTCTGGATCGGATCTACGCAAAGAGATGTATGAGCAGATACGATAACACCTGTTGTACCGCAAACTTTTGAAAGTTCTTCAACACACATAGCATATGTTAAAGGATCACATCCCTGTCCGCCTAATTCCTTTGGAACAGGAATACCCATAAAGCCTGCTTTAGCCATTTTTTCTACTGTTTCTCTTGGAAATCTGTGTTCTTCATCGATTTCCTGAGCAAGTGGCTTAACTTCATTTTCGGCAAAATCTTTAAATAACTGTCTTGCCATTTCATGTTTCTTACTTAAAGTGAAATCCATTTTTTAATTCCTCCATATTTATAGTTCAGCGCAAAGCTTACTGTGCGTCTACAGGTGTCTTTGTACGATCTGCGTTGTATACATAGAAACCTTTTCCGCTTTTAACACCAAGATTGCCGCCACGTACCATCTTGCGGATCAGTGGACATGCACGATACTTGCTGTCGCCTGTCTCATTGTAGAGAACATCCATGATAGCAAGGCAAATATCCAGACCTACGAAATCACCGAGTTCAAGAGGTCCCATCGGATGATTCGCACCAAGCTTCATAGCTGCATCGATACCAGCGATATCTGAAACACCTTCCATCTTGATGAAAGCAGCTTCGTTGATCATTGGGATCAGGATACGGTTTACTACGAAACCGGCAGCTTCATTTACCTGTACAGGAGTCTTGCCGATCTCTTCAGCGATCTTCTTGATAGCATCTACTGTTTCAACCGGTGTGTTTACACCTGCGATTACTTCTACAAGCTTCATTCTGTCAGCAGGATTGAAGAAATGCATACCGATCATAGGACGTGTTAAGCCGTTTCCGATCTCTGTGATAGAAAGAGAAGATGTATTGGAAGCGAAAATGCATTCCGGCTTAGCGATCTTGTCAAGCTCAGCAAATGTTGTCTTCTTAACTTCCATATTTTCAAATGCAGCTTCTACGATCAGATCGCAGTCTGCACACAGGTTTTCTTTTAAACCAGGTGTGATGCTGTTTAAGATCGCATCTACCTTATCCTGTGTCATTTTTCCTTTTTCTACAAGTCTTGCATAGCCTTTAGCGATCTTATCCTTACCGCCTTCAGCCCACTCCTGCTTGATATCGCAGAGAGCTACTTCATAACCGTCAACCTGGGCAAATGCTTTTGCAATACCCTGACCCATGGTTCCTGCACCAATAACACCAACTTTCATTGTTGTGCCTCCTTTAAATATTTGTTTATCTTTACCCACACATGGCTGGCAGATTTTCTGCCAGCCCGGTGTGTATATTACCTGAATATATTAGCAGTTTTTGAATGGCTCTTTTACTTTTTCTTTGTTCTTGTCAAGGAAGAAAGCCATACCATACTTCTGGTCTTCTGTCTCGAAGCAGTCACCGAATAATTTCTCTTCGATCACAACTGCCTGATCCATATCTACCTGAAGACCTTCGTTAATTGCCTTCTTGCAGTTACGAACTGCGATCGGTGCATTCTTTGCAATGCCTGCTGCCATCTTCTGTGCAGCCGGAAGAAGCTCTTCCTGTGTATATACGGCATTTACAAGACCGATTCTGTATGCTTCGTCTGCTTTGATATTTCTTGCTGTGTAGATAAGCTGTTTTGCCATACCAGGGCTGACAAGTCTTGCCAGTCTCTGTGTTCCGCCAAAGCCAGGTGTGATACCAAGACCAACTTCCGGCTGACCGAATACAGCGTTATCAGAACAGATTCTGATATCACAGCTCATGGAGATCTCACAGCCGCCGCCAAGTGCAAAGCCGTTTACAGCAGCGATAACAGGGATTGGGAATGTTTCCAGCTTGCGGAATACATCATTACCCTTCTTACCGAATGCTTCGCCTTCTGCCTTTGTCAGTGTGCTCATTTCTCCGATATCTGCACCTGCAACAAATGATTTCTGGCCTGCACCTGTCAGGATCAGACATCTTACTGTATTCAGATCTACAGCGTCAAGAGTAGCATTCAGTTCATCAAGAACCTGTGAATTTAAAGCGTTTAATGCTTTTTCACGGTTGATCGTAATAGTGCCGACTGCACCGTTTACTTCATATAAAATATAATCCATTGTTGTTCTCCTTATTGACTATTCAGGCAGGCAGATTACTCACGCTCAACGATTGTTGCGCATCCCATACCGCCACCGATACATAATGTAGCAAGACCCTTCTTAGCATCCTTTGCTTCCATTTCATGAAGCAGAGTAACAAGGATACGGGCACCTGAAGCTCCAACCGGATGACCAAGTGCGATTGCACCACCGTTTGGATTCAGCTGCTTATCTACATCAATACCAAGCTCTTTACCTACTGCAACAGACTGTGCTGCGAAAGCTTCGTTTGCTTCGATGATATCGAAGTCTTCGATCTTCATGCCAGTTTTTGCCATAACCTTCTTTGTTGCCGGAACAGGACCGATACCCATAACTTCCGGTCTGCAGCCTGCAAGTGCGCCAGCTACGAATGTAGCCATTGGCTTAACACCAAGCTCTTTTGCTTTTTCTTCGCTCATAACAACGATTGCTGCTGCACCATCATTGATACCGGATGCATTACCGGCTGTAACGAATCCGCCCGGATTGATCGTACGAAGTTTTGCAAGACCTTCGATTGTAGAACCGGCTCTTGGGCCTTCATCCTTCTTGAATTCGATTGTTTCTTTTTTCTTCTTAACCATTACAGGAACGATTTCCTTATCAAAAGCACCGTTTTCCTGTGCTGCGCAAGCCTTTAACTGGCTCTTTAATGCGAACTCATCAAGCTCTTCTCTTGTCAGTCCCCATTCTTCGCAGATATTATCAGCAGTCTTGATCATATGGTAGTCATTGAATGCATCCCAAAGAGCATCATTTACCATTGTATCAACAAGTTTAGCATTGCCCATTCTGTAGCCGTAACGTCCCTGCATCATAGCGTACGGAGCCATAGACATGTTTTCCATACCACCTGCAACAACGATATCAGCATCTCCTGCCATGATCATCTGTGCTGCCATGTTGACACAGTTCAGACCTGAACCACAAACAACGTTGATTGTAACAGCCGGTACTTCATTTGGAAGACCTGCTTTGATACTTGCCTGACGAGCTACGTTCTGTCCCTGTCCGGCCTGAATTACACAGCCCATGTAAACCTGATCTACATCTTCCGGCTTAACACCAGCTCTGTTTAAAGCCTCTTTAATAACGATAGCACCCAGTTCCGGAGCTGGAGTTGTGCTAAGAGATCCACCCATTGTACCGATTGCTGTACGGCAGGCGCCTGCTAAAACTACTTTTTTTGCCATTTTTCTTTCCTCCATATAATTGTTTCCCGCCCTTATTTTTCGGGCTTGGCAATGATTGTTATTTTTTTGTCATTGCCCACTGCACTTATTTTAACATAGCAAAAGTGCAAAAACAAGAGGGAGAATCGCTTTTCCCACAATTCTCCCTGTTTTTTGACATCCTCTATTTAATTTTCAGGTTCGATCAATCCGTATGTACCGCCTTTTCTCTTATAAACGACGTTTACTTCGTCTGTTTCCGCATTGCAGAATACGAAGAAATTATGTCCTAAAAGCTCCATCTGTACACATGCATCTTCCGGATACATTGGCTTGATATCGAACTTCTTTGTACGGATGATCTTGACATCTTCTTCATCCATATAGTCTTTCTCGATGAATTCCTGTTTAAAGAAGTTACCGGCCTGCTGCTTGTCCACCAGTTTATTCTTATACTTCTTCAGCTGTCTCTCAATGATCTCTTCCACAAGATCAATAGAAACATACATGTCGTTGCTTACCTGCTCGGAACGGATGATGTTGCCTTTTACAGGAATTGTTACTTCGATCTTCTGTCTGTCCTTCTCTACACTCAAAGTAACATGTACTTCTGTCTCTGGCGTAAAGTATTTCTCCAGCTTACCAATCTTGTCCTCCACTGCTGTCCTCAAACCAGGAGTCACTTCAATATTTTTGCCCATAATAATATATTTCATATGGCTCACCCTTTCTGTCTTAGATTTATGTGATAATTATAGCACATTTGTATATATATTTGCAATATTTATTCAAATTGTCTGTATTATTTGTACACCAAAAAAGTCAAGCCCTTTTTCGACGTTTTTCACCAAAAATCTGTTTTTTATGATTATCCAACAAAACAGATGTTCTGAAAGTTACCATAAAATCCCTTTATTTTTAACCTCTTTTTATGTGGATAATGTGGATAACCTCGTTTATAAGTCACTTTTTGCCTTAAAACCGTTCTTTTCTATGTGGATAACTTTTTTCGACCTTACCTGTACTTTTTCTGCAATTTGGTCTTGCATTCTCAGATCTTTGTGCAAATTGTCTACCGCAGCAATCTGCGGGAGTTCTCACAGCTTTGGTTCATGGGTTACATAAAAGACAGCGCTCCTTCCATTGAAGATGCGCTGTCTAGTCCCGCCCGGATTATTCTCTCTCAATAATCCGCATCCATATATACTTTCCCCGATTATCCTTATTACTCCCCACAATATTATGTATTCAACATAATCCTGCAATTTTATTGTAATTAAATCGCAATTTCATTGTACTAATCAGCTTGTTGTTTGTCAATTCGTTTCTTGTTGTATTTTTGTTTTCATTGTTTTTCTGCCTCTTCCTTACTATAATGATAAATATGTTATGATATGATGTTGGGATTGTGGGAGTGCATGGCACGGAACAATCCGCAGGCACCGAAATCGGTGTTCTTGCTCCGGCATCATGTTACAGAACAGAAAAGGGGGCTTACTCATGATACTGGCGGACACTCTCAGATTACTGATCACGATCACCGTATGCTGCTGCATCACCGGACTTTTGATGTGGCTCTTTCTACTATATAATAAGAAAGCATCCATTGAGGTTCTTCTGCTTTGCAGCAGTCTGCTCCTTATCCGTTTTCTGTATCCTTACGAGTTTCCGTTTACGCACTCTGTTTATATCACAAAGGGATATCCTACGCTGAATGATTTTTTTAACAAAACTCTCTCTATCGGCCGGATTGAATTTCCTGTGGCAGCACTTCTGCTTGGTATATGGATCGCCGGAAGCCTTTGGAACGGTTTCCGTTTCCTGCGGCATTATATTGTTCTGCAAAAATCGATCTCCCGGCTTCCGGTCTGCTCCGATGACAATATCCGCTCGCAGCTTGATCAGATATTGAAAGAAAAACACTTTTCAAGATGCGCTTTTTCCTTAAAAGAAGATACCGATATGGAGTCCCCTTTTGTGACCGGTTATTTTCATCCGGTCATCGTCGTTCCGGGACTGTCCCTGTCAGAGAAAGAATGGTACTATATATTGTCCCACGAGACTGCACATTACAGACATGGCGACACCTTGTACAAGCTGCTTATCGAGATACTCCTCGTAGTTTTTTGGTGGAATCCGCTTTTTTACTTATTCCGCCGGAAAATATCTGTCTGTATCGAGCAGTCCGCCGATCTGCTTGCCATAGAAGATCTGAATGCTGCAGAAAAGCTGGACTATCTGGAATGTCTGTTAAAGGTTGCCCGCCAAAGCCGGCATAACCCTGTGCTCCGTTCAGCAGTCCTTACGTTTGACGGCTACGGGGATTCGGAATTGAAAAAGCGTTTTTCCTGTATTACAAAATGTATTCGCCAGGAAGCCACATTCGGCAATCGTATCACAAAATATGGTTTTATAGCCGCCATGCTTCTTGCAACTTTCCTCTCTTATGGTATCATAGTAGAACCAAGTTCTACAGAGACACCTGCCGATGAGCCGGCGTCCTTTACCATACAGACAGACAACAGCTACGCGATCAAGATCAATGACTCTCTTTATGAGCTATATATGGATGATGTATTGATAGGAACTTTTGAAGATCCGGCCAATCTGCCGGAAATACCCATTTATGAAAAGGAGATCAGATAATATGCCTAAAAAACAACCCTTTCAGAAAATTACAAACCGTGAACTGGAGATCATGCAGCTTTTATGGAATGCAGATCATCCGCTTATTGCCTCGGAAATAGCAGCCATGAAACCGGATCTGACTGTCAACACCGTTCAATCCGTTCTGCGCAATCTGCTGAAGCACAAATATATCGAGGTGGCAAAGATTGTATACAGTGGTACTGTTCTGACACGCAGCTACCGGCCTCTTATCACCGAACAGGATTTTGGTATTGATCAGGTGATCAACGACTTTCATTCCTTCAGGGGACTTTCCGTATCCCATCTGGTAGCCAGCCTTTTGAATGAACCCGTTTCTTCCTCCGAAATTGATGAGCTGGAGGAAGTGATCCGAAAACAGCGGGCATTGTTACAGGAAAACAAAACAGAATAGTAAAGATATGTACAGGCACCGGCGCCAAACCCGGTGCCTGTTGTATTATAAAAATACAGACAATCTTCTGTCTGTATATGTACCAATATTATATTTACATTGTTATTGCAGCTTTTGTGTTTTTTATTTTCAGAATAATTTTAGATTGATTATTCTGCGCATTCGTATTATAATTTTCCCGTAACAGGAAAAGAGAGAGGTGAAACATGGGCGGTTATATTCGCTTGCTGATAACTGTTTCAATTTGCTGTTGTGTAATGGGATTTTTGATGTGGCTTTTCCTGAAATGCTATAAGAAAGCCTCTATCTGGATACTTTTACTCTGTACCGGGCTTCTCCTTGTACGGTTCCTGTATCCGCATGAATTTTCCTTTACCCATACGATAGGTGTAACCATAGGATATCCCACAATAAACCGGCTTCTTAACCAATCCGTTACATTTGGGAAATTCCGCTTTTCCATTGCACATATCATAATAGGCATCTGGATAATTGGTATAATTGTGTCGGCTGTACACCTGCTCTATCATTATTGCAGGCTACATATGATCATCCGCCGTTTTCCCGCTGCGCAGGATCCGGTTGTTCTTTCACAATTTGACCGCATTCTGGAAGAAAGGCATTTTGCACGCTCCAGATTCCGTATCAGAGAAAGCAGGGCTCTCAGTTCTCCTTTTGTGACCGGACTACTTCATCCGGTGATCGTTGTTCCAACGCTCACCCTGTCACAGCAGGAATGGTATTATGTTTTATCCCATGAAACAGCCCACTATCTGCACGGTGACACAATATATATTTGGCTGATCGAGCTGCTCCGTGTTGTTTTCTGGTGGAACCCGCTGTTTTACCTGTTCCACAGAAAAATAGGCATATACATTGAAGAATCCGCAGATCTGCTGGCAACCGAGCTGCTGGATGATATGGAAAAGATGGAGTATCTGGAATGTCTGGTCAAGGTAGCAAAACAGAGCATCCATAATCCCCTGCTTTCCTCTTCCGGGCTTTCCTTTGACGGCTATACAAATTCAGAATTGACGCTACGGTATCGCAATGTCATGGAAAGTATCGATGCCCCACCGACATCCCGCAGGAAACGCGGGCAATATGGCTTTGTCGCCATGATGCTTCTTGTTACCTTTTTATCGTACGGTATTATTATAGAACCCAGATCTACGGAAGTTCCTGCCGATGAACCGGCTTCCTTTACGCTTCCCGAGGAAGGCAGCTATGCCATCCAAGCAGGCGATTCCCTGTATGAGCTCTATATAGACAATACCTATATAGGAACCTTTGAAGATCCCGCAAATTTACCGGACATACCCATTTATGAAAAGGAGGATTTACCATGAAAAAAGCACTTTATGCATTACTCATCTGCAGCACACTGGCAGTGGCTCTGCCATCTCTCAGTGTCAGCAGTCTTGCTGCTCCTGCAGAACCAGTCGCCGACACAAGCGTTGAAACCACACCTGATGTATTGGCTCGCAAACCCATTACAGAATGGCGCTATAAAGTAATCAACGGAAAGTTGTACAAAAGATTATATGATACAACCAACGAAAAATGGCTTACCGACTGGATTCCATGTTAGGAGGAATAAATAACATGCCAAAGAAACAACCTTTTCAGAAAATTACAAACCGAGAACTGGAGATCCTGCAATTATTATGGCACACGGATCATCCGCTTATCGCATCTGAAATTGCCACGCTCAAACCGGATCTGACGATCAATACGGTACAGGCAGTACTGCGGAACCTGTTAAAATACAAGTATATCGAAGTCGCAGACATCGTATACAGCGGAACCGTACTGACACGAAGCTACAGACCGCTGATCACCGAGCAGGATTTCGGTGTCAGTCAGGTAATTCGCGATTTCCATTCCTTTGAAGGGCTTTCCGTACCACATCTGGTAGCAGGCTTATTAAATGAGCCGATCACAGCAGATGAGATCTCAGAGCTGGAAACAATGATCGCGCAGCAGAAAGAGCAGCTGAAACAGCGCAAATCTGGAAAGTAGTATAACAACAACTGAATATGGAAGCTGTTTGACGCGCGTCAAACAGCAAATGCTTTAAAAGGGCTCCGGGAATTTCCCGGAGCCCTTACTTTATGCAAAGCCGTTATATTACCATGTCTGTCTGAGTACCTCTCCCTTCAGATACAAATTTCCCTTAATATCCTCTTTCATTGGCTCCAGTTGTTCCTTTCTGACCAGATAGGCTATATTCTGTCTGGAGCATTCCAAAAGGTCACAGCTTTCCGACGTATCCAGCAGATTATTTCTGGCAAAGCAGATAAAATCATTTCTGGTCAACGGAAGTTTTTCTCCTCTTTCATAGAGTGTCGAGGATGGAATATCAATCGAATCGTTAAAGGTGATAAAATACCCGCCTGTTCCTACCATACAGGACTGATAGAGCATATCATTGTGCAGCACCTTCTTCACCCCTTCCACATCAGTGAAATTCTGTAATTCAATTTTTCTCACACTTTCATCCGCAAAAAAACATAGAATGCTATGTTGCCCGCAGGCAACACAATCCACGATGGTTTTCTTCCTGTCCGTTACATATTTGGGCACTTCGTCTATTTTCCTGATATACAGACTGTCCTGTGCACATTTTCCGTTTGCCAGTTCCAGAAATTTCATTTCATCGTATGCTTCCATTTTCTGATTTTTTAATATCTGGCTGATATTTTGTCTGCCACTCGGTATTACGCGTTCTTTTACCCAGAGGTAACTCATATCACGTGGTGCTGTATAAATATGGCGTTTCACAAGCTTGGCAAACAGCAAGGGAGCTGTCCACTCATCCAGATCTTCCTGTAATTCCACAATAAAATCCTTTTTCTTTTCATAATACAGGAGAACACCAACAGATCTATTATTTTCGTAATCCAGTATTTCAAAGATTTTCATAGATCTCATACCTTTCATAGATCATTTTCCATATTTTTTCCATAAATACTTCGGACATAACAGAAGTAAGCCCGTCCAATATGACAGCCTTATCTGTTTCCTTCAGCTTTCCCGGAAATACATCTTTTGTCTGTATAAGCTGCAGATTTTCATAACAGGAATAACCGCCTATGAAGTTATTACATTTCTTATCTGCAAGCACATCAAACTTTGCCACATCTTCCTCAGACAGGCAGGAATACATAAGAGACAAACCGTGATCAAACAAAGGAGCAATTCTGATCGTATGTGCTCTGGCATTTCTCAGTACCTCAATATTCGCTCCATGCCTGTCACGATTCAATATAATGTAGTCTACTGCAAGCATCGTGTCTATATACTTCTGCCAATTCATTCGTTTACAAAAATCATAGTGTGATTCTTCTTTCAATGCGTTTGCCATATAATAGTTATCCAATGCTATCTTGCTTTCCCCTCTTTGCTTAAAATCTTTAGATGCACACAAATAGGTTTCATGTATTTTCCCTTCAATTTCGACATCTGCATGGATCAGTTCATAATGCAAATGCTCCACCCCCAATATGGTCAGTAAACGATCCACTATAATCTCATTTACACATTCGTGCCCTATGATCCCCTTTACCGGATCATAGTTAGACAGCTTATAATAGATTTTTTCCCCTGCTATATTAGATTCAGATTTTAAGAATGTTCCGGCTGTTCCGCTGGAACTCCTTACATGCGACCAGTTTAAATAGGTCAGATTCTGTTTTTCCATGATCATGCTCCTCTATACACCTCTTTTCACCTTTAGTATGCTTCATTTCACAGAAAATATACATTTATTTGACGTGCGTCAAATATGTATACTTAGTATAACTTATTATTTGACGAACGTCAAATAACAACGGATACAAATAGGGCTCCGGGAATTTCCCGGAGCCCTTACCTTATTATGTATTATGTACCTTATTTAAATTTTGCCTTCTTATGAGCACCCTTCTTGCAGATGATCTTTTTATACGCTTTCTTCTGCTTCTTTGGTACTTTAAAGGTTGCCTTTTTGGTAATGCCCTTAAATGCCTTTGCACCGATTGATTTTGCTTTCAGCTTTGTCGTCTTGATCGTCACTGTCCTGATCGCTTTACAGCCACTGAATGCTGATTTGCCGATCTTTGCAATATTACTTCCGATCGTTACGGTTTTCAATTTCTTGCAATTCTGGCAGGCCTTATCTGCAATAGAAGTTACTTTATAAGTAATACCATCGATCGTCACTGTCTGTGGAATGGTGATTTTGGTAACCTTTTTGTTTTTCGGTCCATAGTAAGCAACTTCTCCGGCTGCCGCATCTGCCTTTGTTACCTTATATGATCCTGTGGAAGCTGTTAAAACAGTGCCTGCTGCAGGGGTTTTTACCGGATCTTTTGCTGGATCTCTCGTGGTAGTTCCGCTGCCTGGCTTCTTTGTATCATCCTGTTTTCCTGTTGTGGTTCCGCCTGATGTGGTCCCACCTGTTCCTGTTGTACCGGAGCCCGATTTTGTTACAGTTACTGTATAAGTTGTCTTATATCCTTTATATCTAACAGTAACCGTCTGTGTACCTGTCTTGTATCTGCTGTATCCACTGTATTTTACAGATGCAAGATCTTTTGTGGGCAAAGCCACTTCCGTTCCATCCGAAAGGACATAATATACTGCATTACCACTCTTATCTAACGCCTTGCCATATTTGTACTCTGTCACTTTTGGCACTACCTTCAGCCCGGTAATGCTTACCACTTTGATATCATAGCTTGCCTGTAAGCCCTTATAGCTTACTGTCACTGTCTGTGTGCCTGCCTTGCTCATGTCATAGCCGGTGCAGACTGCCTTGGAAATATCCGATACAGCTGTTTTTGTATCATCTGCCATCACCAGATACAATTTGAAATCCGGTACAAATGTATCTCCGACCAAATAATATTTATCTGCCTTTGGTTCTACCGCAAGCTTTGCAACATCCAGTACGTTGATATCAAATGTTGTTTCATGTCCCTGGTAGGTTACTTTCACAGTCTGTGTACCGGCCTTGGTTATATCAAAACCAGTACATTCCGATTTGGATACGTCGATCTGCGATTCTGTACCATCTGTCATCTGTGCATATAAGGTATATTCCGGAATAAAATGATCGCCCTTGACATAAACTGCATTCTCTGCAGGCTCAACTCTGATTCCCTTTACACCTACTACCTCAATATCAAAGGTTGTGGTAAAGCCCTTGTAGGCTACAGTAACTGTCTGTTTTCCGGGCGTATTCATATCATAACCGCTGAGTTCTCCCAGACCTTTTCCAAGTTCGAACTTATCTGTATAATAGCCTCCGTTTCCGAAGAAATCTCCGCCAGTCTTAAACTTGTATGTAGTCTGTAAATATAACTTATAATCCTTGGAAATGTCATCTCCGCAGGCATATTTTTCTTTAGTGTCTTCTACAATGATTCCTTTTATGGTATTGCTGTAAGATACTGCACCTCTTTCACTTGGCTTATGACCAAGCCCCATCCGATATGCCGGTATTCCATAGTTGTCATAAGTACACTTCTGCCCGGATTTATTTTTGGAGCTTCCTTCTCCCCAATATTGATTATTGCAATCCCATGTCAGATCCATGTAATGCCATGTACCATTATAATACACAACGTTCCATGCATGCCCCTGCCCTGTATGTGTTTCATCAAATACACCTACAGAAGATCCCAGACCGGAAACATATAAACTTGGAATGCCTGCAGCACGAAACATAATATTTCCCAGTGTCGCAAACCCTCCGCAAATAGCCCTCCTGTTCTTAAAAGCATAATCAAGCTCATCTCCTACGTTTCCGCCATTATTCAGCAGTTCATAATCATATGCAAGATTATTACAAACCCAATCATGAATTGCCTGAATTTTCTGCTCAGCTGTACTGAGGTTCTTCACAAGATCCTTTGCCGTCTGTACAACCTCTTCATAACTGTCTGCCTGTACAGATGCAATAGTTGCCGGATTGGTATAGTTTTTAATCTGTTCCTCTGTTTTTTTATTTAATTCATTCAGAAGATCCGTATTTTCCTTCGCATATGGAGCGTAGAAAGAAAGATCCGATCCCTTTTTCTCAATATATACGACAGCCTGCCACTGAAGACTGTCACTATATCTGGTCGCATATACCTGTGCGAAAGCAACATGCAAACCATCTTCCATGTCCGGTTTCTGAGAAAAATCAATAGATACACTACATTTTGTTCCAGAAAATTTAGACTCATTGACACGTTTCATATCCAAATATGATTGGGCAAACCATTGCTGTTTCATAACAGAAGAAGCTACACCAGCATAGGCATCGACTAATGAAAATGTCAATACATTATTTTCCAATTTCGCTGTCCACTCCGGAATCGTCTGTCCCGGAATCTCGGAAGACACCAATTCGGATGTTCCACCTGTTCCTGCTGTTGTCCCCTCTTCTGTATCGCTTTCTATCTCAGATAAAACATCTTCCCCAACATCCCCTGAAACCGTCTGCTCTGTTTCTTCCAAAGCAGCCTGCCCGGCTTCTTCCGAAGCTGTCTGCTCCGTAGTCTCAGAAGCGATCACACTTGATACATCGATCGTTTCTTCCGCCTGTACTGCAAGCGGTTCTACAGCTGTCATAAGCATGCTCAGACAAAGCAGCCATGCAGCACCCTTCCATCCTGCAGATTTCTTTCTTATTGTTTTCATGCAATTACCTCCCTGTTTTTATTACGATTTCTCGTTACTTTTATTATAAATCGTAAAATAGTTTAGACATCTTTACCGCGTGTAATGTAGCGTTTTGGGCACGAAATGCAGTTTTAATATTGAAAAAGAAGTACAGATACAGTACAATACGAACGAACAGAACAGATGCAGGGAGGAGTCTAAATTGCGAATAGCATTATGTGATGACAATCAGGATTTTTTACAGAGTACAGCGAATTTGATCAGACAATGGGCTGTGGAAAGTGGTATCACAGCAGAGCTGTTTCCCTTTGACAATGGGGACGCGCTGCTTTCCAGGATCACAGGTACACATATGGATATCGTATTTCTGGATGTTCTTATGCCACTGCAAAACGGAATTGATATTGGCAGGGAGCTCAGGCAGCATGACAATGTCGTACAGCTCATCTATTTGACATCCTCTCCCGAATTTGCCCTGGAATCCTATGAAACTAAGGCACAGGGCTATCTTTTGAAGCCTGTTTCCTACGAAAAGCTAAAGGAAACACTGGATGAATGCAGCCATACATGCACCATCCATCAGAAAAATATGGTTCTGAAAACAGCGCAAGGCTACCAGCGGGTGTATTTTCATGACATCGAATTTGCCGAAGCCCAGAATAAAAAAGTGCTTTTTTATCTGCGAACAGGACAGGTCATCACGACCATCACTCCATTTCATGTTGTGGAAGATCAGTTTCTGGAAGAAGACGACTTTTTCAAGTGTCACCGCAGTTACCTTGTCTACCTTCCTAATGTAGACCATTTCAACGCGTCCGAAATCTTCATGAAATCCGGGCAGCGTGTTCCGATTGCACGCGGATACAGCAAACCATTTAAAGAAGCCTTTTTCAGGCTGATGTTCCCGGAGTAGAGAAAGGAACCTAAAAGGAGCAGCTACCATCTGGTAACTGCTCCTTATCATTTCTCTTATTTTATTCAGATTAGAAAATTCTTCTGACTGCAAGTACGCTTCTGTAATCTGCATTGGAAACCTTGATACCGGTTGCTGCTGTAGAAGCATGTACGATCTGTCCGCCGCCGATATAAAGACCAACGTGACCACTGTAGCATACAAGATCACCGGGCTGTGCATTTGCAAGACCACCTACATCATAACCGCAGCCTCTCTGTGCACCGGAAGAATGTGGAAGGCTGATACCGAAGTTCGCATATACGCTCATGGTAAAGCCGGAGCAGTCTGTTCCGTTTGTCAGGCTGGAACCACCGTACACGTATGGGTTACCGACAAACTGGAGTGCATAGCTTGCTACGCTCGCGCCTGCACCGCCGCCTGATACAGATGCGGAAGATCCGCTTCCTGAAGAGGACTTACCGCTCTTCTTGCTGGCCGCTGCATTGGCTGCTTTTCTTTCTGCCTCTTCCTTTGCAAGTCTGGCTTCTTCTTCTGCCTTGGACTCTGCTTTTACAAACTCTGTATGAAGCTCCACAAACTCTGTGGATACATATCCTTCACCTTCTTCGATCGGAACCTTTACCCATCCGTCCAGTTCATCTTCCTGTAATACGGAAAGATCATCCTCCAGACCAACCATACCAAGTACAGCCGAATCAACGGTTGGCTCTTCTCTTACAAATAAAGTGGTTGTTGTAACAGTTGCGATTCTGTTACCGACTTCCTTTGCCAGTGCAATAGCAGCTTCTCCTGTCACACAGTACTCTGCTTTAACATAACCTGTTACACTGCCTGATGTGATCTGATACCATCCGCCGTCTGCTTCCGATACGAAATCACCAACTGATTTATTATACAGCTTGCCGACGATTTCTGCTTCCTCGCTCGGCTCCTGTCTGACATTGACATAATCGTTACATTTTGCAATAACAAGATTTGCATATTGTGCTTCTGCACTTTCCGCAACTGCATCTTCACCGGAAATGGTAATGTCTGCCTCTTCTTCCGCAACTTCCGCTGCGACATCCAGAACCGTTTCTCCGCCGACTTCTGCTTCCTGTGGCAGTGTTGCCTTCTCCAGATTATCTGCTACAACCGCACCTGCTGTCATCTTCAGATCTCCGTTGGATGCAACCGTAATGCTACTGCCGTTTAATGTAGTTGCAGCTCCGGCAGATGGTAATGTGCTTGAAAGAGATGAAGCAGATACCGGAATTACTGTATTTATTGTCATTGCAGCCGCAAGTGCGAATGCAAACATTTTTCTGTTTTTGTTTAACATACTTCCTCCAAAATTGTTGATTATTTCTTACATTTGTTACAAATTTGTTAAATCTGTAATAAAATATAACACCATACAACTCTCTTGTCAACCCGATTGGAGAAAATGGTTAAAATTTCCTTTAACGATTAAGTTGGCGTATTTACGCAGTTTTAAAGTGTTAACAGATCCTCCTGCACACTTGTCACCGCATTGGCGCCGTCTGCTGCCGCTGTCAGGATCTGACGCAGTGCTTTTGTCCTGACATCGCCTGCCGCGTAGATACCTTTTACGGATGTTCTGCAGTCTTCACCTGCGATCAGATACCCTTTTTCATCCTGTCCTGCCAGTCCTTTTACAAAAGCGGTATCCGGGATCGTACCAACTGCAATGAAAACGCCGTCTGTCGGAAGTACTTCTTCTCTGTTTTCTTTATTATAGAAGAGAGTTACCTGCTCTACCTGTTCCTCTCCTGCGATTTCCGTTACCTCCGCATTCCAGATCACTTCCACATTGGAAAGAGAAAGCATATGTTCCTGCAAGAGCTTTGCTGCACGCAGGCTGTCTCTTCTGTGCACCAGATAAACCTTTTTACAGAAGCGCGCCAGAAAGATCGCATCTTCCACGGCCACATCACCGCCACCGACAACAACAGCCGTACGGTTTCTGAAAAAGGCACCGTCGCAGGTCGCGCAATAGGAAACCCCCATGCCTGCCAGTTCTTCTTCTCCGGGAATATGCAACTTCGCATGATGTGCTCCTGTAGCGATCAGAACTGTCCTTGCTTCCATACATCCCTGATCTGTCTCCAGCACCTTTGTCGTGCCCTGATCTATCACTTTTTTAACTTCTGCAGTCTGTATTTCTGTTCCAAGGTGCAGGGCATGTTCCTTAAATTTTTCACTCAAGTCAAAACCGCTGATTTCCGGAAGTCCTGGGTAATTATCTACCTCATAGGTTGTCAGAACCTGTCCGCCACTGATACCGGTTTTTTCCAAAACAGCGGCTTTTAATCCCGCACGCTGTGCATAAATGGCTGCTGCCATTCCGGCAGGACCGCTTCCGATAATTAACAGATCATATATTTGTGCCATACTTTTTATCCTTTCGTCTATACCGTTCATACCATAATTTTCCCAACATGTATTATGATGTCGGGGGCAAAAGCCCGGGCTTTGATGCTCATATCGGGGCGGGTCCCAAGGTCTTTCAACCACTTATGAGCAAGCCCATGTGGTTTTAGACCTTTTGACCCTGGCATCATATTATATTACCATACATTTTCCCAAACGAAAACACATCATAATAAAGTGTGCGCATCTATACCGCAAGAAACCGGTGCCTCCTTCCGAAAGCACCGGCAGACTGTACGTTTTATGCCATGGCATTTGCCATTTTGTATTTAAACAGCATCTCTGCATGATTCTGTTCTTCGATCTGAATGTCTGCGAGCAGCTTTCTCACACACGGTTCTGCAAATACAAAGACATTTGTATTGTATTCGCCCGATACGAGTTTCTCCGTTCCGATCGCATCCGTTGCCAGAAAGCAGTCGCTTTCCTTATCCTCCGGACTGCTCATGGAAGTGTAAGTTGCCTTTGGGTTATAATTCTTGCCATCCGCATCGTTGCAGTCACAATCCGGGCAGTTACCGGAAAGCAACTGGTCAAGGGAATCATAATGCTTTTTCTCTTTTAAATGCAGCTGATGAAACAGATCCTTTAATACCGGATCCTTCGCTTCCTGTTCGTAGCGTCTGTATTTCTCCATACAGCTTTTTTCCTGTGTCTGCAGGTCTTTAACCGCCGTCTTCTCTTTTTCTTTTAATGTCACATTCATACATTTGTCTCCTTTTCTTCTTTTACAATCAGTATGTCTTTTTTACTGGAAATTTATACAAGATATGGCGGCAAAAGATGCAAAGAAAGTATCGTAATACCAAGTGACAATACATACTGCATGGTGTAAACTATATCTGTAAAAAATCATCTATTGTATCATGGATCCGAGGATTCATGCCATTTAGGAGAAATACTATGCCAAAATACGCTTTTATCACAGGTGCTTCCCGCGGTATCGGTGCTGCGATCGCGAACGAGCTCGCCGCGCAGGGATATCACCTTTATCTGACCTGTCTGACAAATGGTCAGAGACTACAGTCTCTGGCTGATGAGCTTTCACAGACCTATTCCGTTTCCTGTCAGTGTTTTGTCGGTGACATCGGAGATTACAGTTTTGTGGAACGCTGCTTTGCCAAAATCAATACATTGGATGTCCTCGTCAACAACGCAGGAATTTCCTATGTCGGTCTGTTGTCCGATATGGAAGTCAGCGACTGGAATCAGGTCATGCATACCAATCTGTCTGCCAGCTTTTATACAAGTAAGCTTACGATTCCTCTGATGCTGAAAAAGCATGAGGGAAAAATCATCAATATTTCTTCTGTCTGGGGAAATGTAGGGGCTTCCATGGAAGTTGCCTATTCTGCATCCAAAGGCGGGCTGAACAGCTTTACGAAAGCACTTGCCAAGGAGTTAGCACCGAGTAACATCCAGGTCAATGCACTTGCCTGCGGTGTGATCGATACGGATATGAATAAATGTTTTTCTGTAGATGATATGGAAATCCTGAAAGGAGAAATCCCGGCAGACAGAATCGGAACGACTCTCGAGGCTGCCAAAATGGTCAGCATGATCATTCATTCTCCTTCTTACCTGACGGGACAGATCATTACTATGGATGGTGGCTGGCAATAGACTTACATACTGTCAACGACCGTAAAAAAGTGTTCTACTTCCTGCCATGCTCTTTTGGATTCCGGCAGATGCATCATTGCCATCTGGAATACGTGGAACATGCCCTCGTATTCCGACAGGCGCACATGCACGCCCTGTTCTTTTGCCTTGGCTGCTGCCTGCTGCGAATCGCTGAGCAGCATTTCGTAAGTACCGACCTGGATCAGCATCGGCGGGAATCCGGTAAAGTCTCCGAACAGCGGCGACAAATACGGATTTTTCGGATCGTGGTCCTGTCTGTAATCTGTGCTATAGATCAGACTGTCCCTTGTTTTGCCAAACAACGGATCTTTTTCATAATTATCATCATAAGATGGTCCACTTGCCGTCATATCAGTCCATGGTGACATGGCAACAATTCCTCTCGGCAGTTTCCTGCCATGATCCTTCAGATAATGGCAAAGTGCCATGCAGAGTCCTCCGCCTGCGGAATCTCCGCCCAGATAGATCTCATCTTCCGTAAAACCTTTTTCTTCCCGCAGCCAGTCAAATGCTGTGATGGCATCTTCAAGTGCCGCCGGGAACGGATTTTCCGGTGCAACACGGTAATCTATAGAGAGTACGTCCATTCCCTTTCCTGCCTCCGCATATAATACGGCGAAGCTCCGATAAGTATTGTGGATCTTTCCCACATATCCGCCGCCGTGCAGCTGCAGCAAAACACGGTCTTCTCTTCGTCCTTCCGTTTTGGTCAGATATTCCATCGAAAAAAGCGGCAGATGGATTTCTTCCATCTCAAATCCCGCCGGACATCTCCACGGCGGTTCCACGATCTTCTTCCGCATCTCTCCATTCTTGAATTTCTGTCCGATGAGGTGATCACTCGTTACACGTGCGATCAGTTCCCGTACAAGCTGACCTTTGAAGCTTGCTTCTTCTTCCGAAATTTTGATCATATATGAAATCTCCTCTTTAGTTCATTTTTTGCTCTTCGGTCGCCGAGTAAAACAGTTCCCAGAAACAGTACGCCGCTGCTTACCAGTGCAATCAGACTCAGAAGCGGTCTTGTCACAATATGCAGAACATACAGAATCATCTGTATGCCTGCGATCACGATCATGCCAAGCTGCAACAGGATATAGCTTTGCCAGTTCTGCATATTGACGATCATGAGCACGATGATTCCTGTATCCACCAGCAAAATCGCACAGGGGATAGCATAATTGACTGACCAGCCACGATAGCCCAGAATATGATCGATCAGAATACAAAGCAGGATTGCTGCCAGACTCTGCACCATAATCTTCATTGTATGTCCTTCATCCTGATTAAAAAGTGTGTAGCGCAGTGTCAGCAAAAAGTACAAAATACCTGCATCACAGATAACCGACCACATCAGACCCGCATAAGTCAGATAATTGATCACACCGAGCAGGAGCATCGTGATCACGGAAACAAACAGACTGATCCGCATCAGAAATCTGTATTTTTTCTGCGGAATGGAAACCTGTGGATACATAGGCTCTGTCTGCTCCTCATCCTCTTTCTCGAGCACGCTCCTGCAAAACGGGCAGACGCTTGTCTGATCCAATATTTGAATTTTACATTGTTTACAATACTTCATAGGCTTCTCCATTCGTTTCGATAGTCACCGGTACACCCAGCTCCGACAGCGTGCGGAAAAAGCACTTCTGGATCGACTGATCCTTTAATTTGGAGCTGATCGTATACACAAGTGTATCCTCATAAGAGCTGATACTGCATTTCATATTCTGCCCCTTTGTCATGGAAAGCACGACATGCATCTTATCGATATAAGGCCGGTAATCCTCCCGGATCTGCAGACTGCCTACATTCGTTACAGTCGATGTGTTGGCAAGCGCAGAACTGCGATACACCCACTTCATGGCAAGATTTTTTACAAACAAAGGAACCATACGCAGCATCAGGTTTTTCTGATTCGATACATTATAAGAGATCAGGCTGTCCATATTTTCCTTGGTGATCTGCTCCTTCAGGCTCTCATCAATCCTGGCGATCACTTCTTCTACCGTGTAGTTTTCTTTATCAGCCCGCAGCACTGCTGCTGTCATGCCAAAGAAATTCTTCGTTGTGATCGAACCGTAAAACGGGCGCAGATTAACCGGTACACAAATACTGATCGGTTTTTTATATGGCTGGCTGTGCAGATGCTCTTTATAAATGCTATAGGCAAAAATACCGGTCAGAAATGTATTGATGCTGACACCGTATTCCTTTGCCTTTGCTTTCAGGATCGGGATATTCAAGTAGCCATGGGTAACCGAAAGTGCTTTTGGCGGCAGGAATTCTCCCGTCAGACGGACTGCACGCTCCGTCTTATATTTTTTCTTATACTTCTTGCCGGTATAATTTTTAACATAGCTGTCTTCTTTATTCAGGGACGTATCACTGCACAGTTCATCACCAAGCTTTTCCATCAGATCGTCATGCGTCAGCCGCAGATATTCATAAACCAGCTCCCGCAGAAAGGTTATCCCACCCATACCATCTGTCAGGACATGGAACACCTCCAGATTGATCCGCTTCCGGTAGTAAGTCACACGGAACAGGTAATTGTTGTTCTGGTATGCCGGAATGTACAGACACGGATACGTATTTTCTTCCCGCACTCTCGGCGCCGGTCTGTTATTTGTTTCAAAATAATACCAGAACAGCCCTCTGCGCAGTCTGACATGGAACACGTCAAATTTGGGAAGCACTCTGCTTAATGCTTCCTGCAGTTTCTCTTCTATGATATCTTCTGTCAGTGTCACGGAGATCCGATAAACACTGCTCATGCTTTCATTTGCTATGACCGGGAAAAGCAATGCCGTATTATCCAGCTTGTCCCATTTCATTTCTTTTTCGGTCAGGCTCATTCTTTTTCTCCTCTTTTAACAGGTGTCTGAAAAACAGCCAGGCTTCTTTTCAGGATGCCATTCATGTGGGCGATCGCCATGCCATAGTTTGTCATGGGTACCCCTGCCTGCAGACAGGCTTCTTTACGGTACTGCATTTCTCTTTCGTTCAGCATGCAGCCGCCGCAGTGGATCACCAGCGCATATTTCGTCAGATCCTGTGCAAACTCCGTTCCGCTCGTCCATGTAAATGTCAGTTCTTTTCCCGTATGTTTTTTCAGCCACGCAGGAAGCTTCTGCGTTCCGATATCGCCGCATTGCCTGTGATGGCTGCAACCCTCGGAGATCAGCACATGATCGCCGTCCTTAAGGCGGTCGATACAGCCGGCTGCGGCTTTTGCCGTTTCCAGCTGTCCTTTGTATCTGGCAAACAGCACGGAAAATGATGTAAGCGGCATTTCCGGCGGTACAGTTTCCTTAACGTAGCCAAATGCCTGACTGTCTGTGACTACCAGCGCCGGCTTTACATGGTGAAGCGTCTGTGCCAGCTCTGTTTCCCTTGTCACAACTGCGATCATGCCATGATCCAGCAGATCTCTGAGCACCTGCTGCTGTGGCAGGATCAGGCGTCCCTTCGGTGCCGCTGCATCGATCGGCGTTACGAGCACAACCAGATCTCCCGCCTGCACCAGATCACTGACGATCGGTTTTTCCGCACCTGCAGTCTGTACCAGCTTTCCGATCATATTTTTCAGTTCTTCTATATTTTTCTTTTCTCTGGCACTGACAAATATTTTCGCTGTTCCCGGTGCAAAATGTTTCCATTTTTCAAAATCCTGCTCAAATGCCAGATCGATCTTATTGACCGCCAGTATGGTCGGTACTTTTCTTTCCTGTAAAAGCGCAAGCAGCTCCTTTTCCTGCTCTGACGGTTCCTTGATCGCGCTCATAACAACAACCGCAACATCTGTCTTGCGCAGAATCTGCCTTGTCTTTTCCACCCGGAGCTGTCCCAACTCACCTTCATCGTCCATCCCCGGCGTATCAATGATAAGTACAGGGCCGATCGGCAGAAGCTCCATGGATTTTTGTACCGGATCTGTCGTCGTTCCGAGTACATCCGATACGACAGACAGTGCCTGTCCGGTCACTGCATTCACAAGGCTAGATTTGCCGCTGTTTCTTCTGCCGAAAAAACCAATATGCACACGCTGTGCACTGCTTGTATCATTCAGTCCCATACTCTTTCCTCCTTTTTATCAGAACCGGAAGTCACGCTGTCCATTTTCGATATTGACCAGATTCTTTTCTACGATCTCACGCACCTTTTCCCGCGGGATATTGGCAAGCTGCTCACGGATCAGCTTTTCACCTTTTGCTCTCGTTTCCGGAGAAGCATAATCGATCAGGTATTCCTGCAGTGTCATCAATGCATTCGGCAGACAGCAGTTGGAGATCTGTCCGCTCTTGCAAAGAGACATGAACCGGTCTCCGGTTCTGCCTTCCCGATAACAGGCGGTACAAAAACTCGGGATATAACCACCGTCGATCAGCCAGCTTACCACCTGATCAAGTGTTCTCGTATCACTTACATCAAACTGCTCGCTGCATTCTTCCGGAAGCTCCGGTTCCGCATAACCGCCGACGCTCGTTTTGGAACCGCCGCTGATCTGGGAGATGCCCAGACCGATCACCTTTTCCCTGCATGCCTGACTTTCTCTTGTAGAAATGATCATACCCGTATACGGAACACTGATCCTGATGCAGGCAATGATCTTGGCAAACGTATCATCATCAATCCCATTGTCAAACGCAGACGGATCAATATCATCTGCCTTTTTGATACGCGGAACGCTGATTGTATGCGGTCCCACGCCATGTACAGCCTCCAGATGCTCTGCATGCATCAGAAGCGCAGTAAACTCATATCTGTATAATTCCAGACCGAATAAGACACCCAGTCCGACATCATCAATTCCGCCATCCATGGCACGATCCATGGCTTCTGTATGGTAAGCATAATCATGCTTTGGCCCGGTCGGATGCAGTTTTTCATAGCTTTCCTTATGATAGGTTTCCTGAAACAGGATATACGTACCAATGCCTGCTTCCTTTAATTTATGGTAATTTTCTACCGTAGTCGCCGCAATATTGACATTGACACGGCGGATCGATCCATTTTTATGTTTGACACTGTAGATCGTTTTGATACAGTCCAGAATATATTCGATCGGATTGTTTACCGGATCTTCTCCCGCTTCGATCGCCAGTCTTTTATGTCCCATATCCTGCAGGGCGGTAACTTCTTTTACGATCTCCTCCTGCGTCAGCTTCTTTCTGGCGATATGTTTGTTCTTCCTATGATAAGGGCAGTATACACAGCCGTTCACACAGTAGTTGGATAAATACAGCGGTGCAAACATGACAATACGATTTCCGTAAAAGTCTTCCTTGATCTGCTTTGCCAGTGCATAAATTTCTTCATTTTTTTCCGGGATATCACAGTCCAGAAGTACTGCTGCTTCTGTGTGGGATAAGCCTTTTCTCAGCTTTGCCTTCTCCAGAATTTTGTCAATAAGCTGTTCGTTATGCCTGTTTTCCCAGGCATAATCCAGTGTTGCCATGACCTCGTCATGGTCAATGAATTCTTCTGCCTTTAACGATTTTGCATTATACATGATATGCCTTCTTTCTATATGTCTGCATGTTATTTGTTTTCTTCCCTATATGCAAGGTCGCTTTTCTATAACCTGCTACGCAGGTTATTGCGCCGTACATTTGCTCTGCAAATGTACGACAATGCTTGCGACATCTACATTGTACGACGCAGTGCGCATCTTTGCAAGCTTGCTTACGACACCTACATTGTACGACGCAGTGCGCATCCCCGCGGATCGTTTTTGTGTAATAGAAACAAAGTTTCCTACTTACACAAAAACAGAGGTCATGCCATGCATGACCCCTTCGCCATTTCTCTTTTTCCGATTATTGCAGTGCTTCCTTCAGCTGCTGATAAATTTTATCATATTGCGTATTGTCTGTCTGCAGACGCGGTTTATCGAGTGTCTGAGGCACGCCATAGGTTCCGTTTTCTTTATACTTGGGGATCACGTGAAAGATCAGTCTGTCACTATAATCTTCACTGTCAAAATAATTGATCGCATCCGGTGTAAACAGCTTATTGAGTGTTTTTGCTGTTGTGGCGATGTCTGCAAAGAACATGTTCCGCTCCAGTGTTGACAGTCTGCAAAGCTCTCTTGCCGACTCCTTAAATACTACTGCGACCCTGCCCCTGCAGGTCTGATCCCAATACAGATATACGCGTGAAACATCCAGATCCGCCACATAGGCTCCGTAAATATCTTCCAGATCTTTTTCGGTTGTCCTCTGCTTACTTTCATCCACTGTTTTCCGGTAAGCCAGATAGGCTCTTGCCATTTCCATATCCTCACTGAGTACATGGTTCATGACCCAGCTCTGTACTTCCTCCTTGATCTTGCGCAGCTCCGTCGCCGGCTCCTGCTTCAGTTTCGGAACATTGATCTGCATGATATAATCCGAACACTTCTTATGAAACTGTTTATGCTTCGTGATCTTTGGATAGGACATCTCATCCATGATCACCTCCTCCGCATAAAAATGATAAGCAGTAAAATCCCTGAGTCCGCAGACGATATCAAGAAGCTGCTTATCCGTTACCCCAATACATTGCATCCGCAGCAGCTGTTCCATATCTCTCCCTAATTTAAACAACTGCTTGTGCTGCACATCGATACTTTCAATACTGGTATTCAGGTTCTTCTCCCAATCAAACTTAAAGTCAAACATAACTAGCCTCCATTTGCCATATTGTAGTATCCCCATCATTTTCTCTTTGTTTACTTTTATGTTACCATGGATCGCTATGTACCGTAAACCGACAAAAACACGGTTTTTCAGCAGTTTCTTTATTCACTTTTTTGAAGCACATCTGCCATCCTGTTTGTCGCACTGACAGGCTTTTCCAGATATTGTTCCCTGATCTGTGATTTTGACCTGTTTACCTCCTCAAACAACTCTCCTGCCGACCAGACAAGACATTCCTGCCCCCAGACGATGAGCTGCACAAGGCCATCGGAGGTTGCTACCGTTACATTGTAATTTTTCCCGATCGTATGTGCGGCTTTGGCGATATACTGATCTGCCGTCTCCGCTTCCTTGGTATATACGACATCAATATTGTGATAGTGCTGCATTTGTCCGATACCGCCTCTGACCTTGTATGCATCAAACACAAGAATGACATGACAGCCCTTGCTGCCCTGATAATCACAGAGAATATCCATCAGTCTGCCCCGCGCCGCATCAATATTGACCTGTGCCAGTTCCTTCAGCTCCTCCCATGCAAATACAATATTATAACCGTCAACCAGCAGATAGCTTTCTCTTGGCTCCGTCTGTTTCTTTTTGGCTTTCTTCCACGCTTCTGCCGCTTCGCTCTGCACAGGACTGATAACCTTTTTGGTCTGCTGCAAAAGACGCTGCTTCACAGGTCCGTAAGTCCGCTCAAAAATAGCTGCCAGTTCTTTTTCTTCACTGTCGTATCTTGCCGCTTCCATGCGTTTTTGTTTTTCCTGTTCCCTGCGGATCTGCTGAGCGGTAAAAGCTGTATAATCCTCATCGTTGTCCGTGTCAAAAATACTGGGCAGATGCATATGCTCTTTGACTTCATCCCATGGCACGACAAATCCCGCACCATGCTCACAAAATACGGAATCCGCCGGATTTCGCAGATCATGTCCCGGATCATATGCCCGCTTCTCCATGACTGTCTCCGGATCATGACAGATATCATAGCCTGCTGCCACAAGAGAAATACGCCCCTTGCCCTTGGAATAGGACAAAAGCTCCCTGGCATAATTGCGCATTGTGGAAACAGGTGCTTTTCCGGTCAGTATCGTCTGCTCCATCGTCTGCTGCGGCGGATCACACTTTCCTTCCATCCGCTGTACATCCGTCATAACACGCCCGGTCAATTCCGGCGCAACGGCGATCCGGAAACTGTAATACGGCTCTAACAAGACGCTCTGCGCCTGCATCAGTCCCTGTCTGAGTGCACGATAAGTTGCCTGTCTGAAATCGCCGCCCTCCGTATGCTTTGTATGGGCACGTCCTGCCACCAGTGTGATTTTCATATCCGTGATCGGAGAGCCTGTCAGCACACCTCTGTGCTGTCTCTCCTTTAAGTGGGTCAGAACAAGCCGCTGCCAGTTCAGGCTGAGATCATCCATGCTCACATCCGAATCAAATACAAGCCCCGTTCCTCTCGGCTGCGGTTCTAACAAAAGATGCACCTCCGCATAATGGCGGAGCGGTTCAAAATGTCCCACACCCTCGACGGTATCTGCGATCGTCTCCAGATAGACCACTTCTCCGTCATCAAAGGAAATCTCAATGCCAAAGCGGTCTTTTACCACGCATTTCAGTATTTCAATCTGCACCTCACCCATGAGCTGTGCATGGATCTCTCCCAGTTCTTCATCCCATACAATATGGAGCTCCGGATTTTCTTCTTCCAAAAGCTTCAATTTTGCCAAAAGTGTATGTACATCCATTTCCGCCGGTCCCTGCACGCAGTAATTGAGAACCGGTGAAAGTACCGGCGCGATCTCATAATTTTCGATCCCCAGTCCTTCTCCCGCAAAGCTTTCACTCAGTCCTGTGACACAGCAGATTTCTCCCGCAGTTACCTGCTCTGTTGTGTCATACTTTTCACCGTTGTACAGGCGGATCTGATTGACCTTTTCTTCCTTCGACCAGTTAGCAGAGGATAACAAGTCACGCACATGCAGCTGCCCGCCCGTGATCTTCATATGGGTCAGTCTGTTGCCCTGCTGATCTCTTGTGATCTTGTACACTCTGGCACCAAAGGCAGAAGGATAACGCGGTGTTTCTATATAGGAAGCAATGCCTTCGATCAGTTCTGTAATGCCTTCCTGCTTCAGCGCAGATCCGAAAAAACACGGAAATACGCTGCGGCAGCTGACCAGCCTTGCAATTTCTTCCTGTGGCAGGTCGCCATGCTCTAAAAAGTATTCCAGAGAGTCTTCCTGTGCTACAGCAATGCTTTCCCAGAACATCGTATTGCGTTCTGCGCCAAAATCAATACATTCACTGCTGAAGGTCTGCTGCAGCTGTTGCAGAATCTTATCATGGTCTGCAAGCGGCTGATCCATTTTATTGATGAACAGGATCGTCGGGATCTGGTACTTCTTAAGCAGATTCCAGAGCGTCTGCGTATGTCCCTGTATGCCATCAGCCGCACTGATCAAAAGCACTGCTGCATCCAGTACCTGCAACGTTCTTTCCATTTCCGCCGAAAAATCCACATGGCCAGGCGTATCCAACAGCGTCACTTCTCTTCCCTGCATGGAAAGTCTTGCCTGCTTGGAAAAAATCGTGATACCACGTTCCCGCTCCAGCGTATCCGTATCCAGGAAAGAATCCTTGTGATCCACGCGTCCTACCTTCCTGAGTGCCCCGCAGGCATACAGAAGACTTTCGGATAAGGTTGTCTTTCCTGCATCTACATGTGCCAGAAGTGCTATGCATATATGATTATTTTTCTCCTGCTTTGTCTGTTGTCCCATCGGTTCTGTCCTCATCTTTCTGTTCTGTCACTTTTCCCTGTCTGCTTCTCTTTTCCTATACAGCCTGTCCGCCCCCTGCTTTATTTCCACATCCAGTACATAGGCCGTTTCATTTTCCACACAGAACCGGATATTATACTGCTGATAGGAAAGTCCCCAGATTCTTTCTGCATCCTGTACATAAGCGGTACGCGGATCCTGCGAAAGAAGCTGCTTGATTGTATCCCGTTCTTTCTCTTCTATCTTTATCAGCATCTCTTCCGGAATACTGACCGCAATCCGGTTTCCCCGGACCCTGCCCGCAAAGCCATCTGTTGCATCAGGATAACTATCTGCGTAAGGCAGATAAGGCTTAATATCATAAACGGGCGTTCCGTCCAGCATATCCACACCGGATACATGCAGAACCGGCCCATATGTTTTATGATATTCTATCGAATCCAGCTTCAGTGCGGAAAGCCCGATCGGATTCGGGCGGAATGGAGAACGCGTTGCAAATACGCCCATCCGCTTATTTCCGCCAAGGCGCGGCGGCTTAACGGTCGGTGACCATTTTTCTCTCTTCGCCTGTGAAAATTCCCAAAGCACCCAGATATGAGAATATTCCGCAAGTCCCCGGAATGCTTCCCGATTCCGGTAAGCCGGTTCCAATATGATCTGCCCCTTTAGCTGTCCGACCAGTCCGCTTTGTCTCGGGATTCCGAACTTTTCCGGAAAATCCGTATGGATCGTTGCAATCTGTTTTAGTTCCATTTTATTGTCCTCTACTTACTGTCATATCATTCTGCAAAGTGATTCCTAAATTCTGATAATATCAACTGTGTGCGAGCTTGCGCCGATCAGATCCTGCCTTTCACAGGTTGCCAGATGATATTGCAGGAAGCAGGAAAATTCTTCTTCCGACATGGCATTGATGACCGGACGCATATGATCCGCCGGGCCATCTGCCGCAATGATCTGGATCCTGCTTAGTCCTACCGCTTCATTCAGGCGGTTGATATCCTCCAGCCTCACAACACTGTAGAGCTCGTTTGCTTCTTCCGTGCAGTGAAAATCCTCTGTCAGAAGTCCCTTCTCCATGCTTTCGAGTATATGTCCTTCCCGGAATGCATACGTCAGCACGCTGTATTCATTCATACAGTAAGCAACAAGCAACACGCCACCCTTTTTTGTCACTCTTTTGGCTTCCGATAAAGCCCTGCATTTTTCCTCAAAGGTATGCAGATGATACAAGGGGCCGAACAAAAGCGTCACATCAAAGGTCTGATCCGCAAATCTGGAAAGCTTCAGGGCATTTCCCTGATACGCCTTCACGTTGCTGCCTTTTTTCTTCAATATGCCAAGGTTACTTTTGACAAGCTCTACCGCTGTCACATCCAGTCCCATTTCGGCAAGTGCCACACTATAGCGGCCTGTTCCCGCTCCGATATCCAGAACACTGCAGCCCTTCTCCCAGTCCCCGGGCAGATATTTCTGAATGTAGCGCATCGTCGTCTGAAACTCTACCTGTCCGTGGCGGGACAACAGTCTTTTATCTTCGTTAAATTTATTATAGTATGCGATCAGTTTTTCCTGCATATCCTATCCTTTTCTCTTCAATTCTTTTATTTTCTGTATATGGTATCCGGTGTTCTGTGCGCCACCAAACGCAGAGCCTGTTCTGCCAGGTCTGATACCTGTCCACATATCGATTTATCTATGAGATGCTGCCCACTCCGTCTCTGAAAACGGAATCACAGACGCCGGGCTCTCTGTATGCTCTCCCAGCATCTTTTCCATCCAGATCATATCATACCATCTGCCAAACTTATAGCCGCTGTCATGAAATGTGCCCACCAGTCTGTAGCCCAGCTTTTGATGGAATTTTTCACTGTCCTTTGTTAAATACTCGTCCTCATTTTGCGGATAACCGATACAGGCATTTAAGTTCAGGATGTGCTGCGCGCGCAGGGCTTCTTCGAGTGCTGCATACAACTTTCCACCAATCCCCATGCGTTTCTTTTTCTGGTTTACATAAATCGTAGTTTCCACTGACCAGTCATATGCTGCGCGTGCTTTAAACGTGCCTGCATATGCATAGCCAACGATCTCGCCATCTGCTTCCGCAACCAGATACGGATATTTCTCCAGAATGTGCTCTATTCTGCCCGCAAATTCCTCTACAGAAGGCACTTCGTATTCAAAGGTAATTGCCGTCTGCTCCACATAAGGGGCATAAATGTTCAAAAGTGCAGGTGCATCCGCCTTTGTTGCGATCCTGATCCGCACCTCTTTCCTTTTCTCTTCCTCACCTGCTGTTTCCTGTATTGATATATCATGTTTTGATGCTTCTGCTTTCTGTCCCGGTTCTTCCTCTCCTGAAGCTTCCTGCAGCATGTCAAGTTCCTCCATATAAATACAGTGCTTCATGCTGTTTGCAGCTACCGCCTCGCGCACTGCCCCATATTCCATCCAGCACACCGCTTCTACCTCCGATGCCTGCAGGCTCAGTTCCTTTTCATCTACCGGTTCTTCATATATAAATACATAACTAAGCTCTTCATCTATAAAGGAATGATCTTTGCCCGATATGTGGTGCACGCGCCTTTTCCCCATATAGTGAAGCTGCTCTGCTTCCGCCCGGATGCCCAGCTCTTCTGAAAGCTCCCGCAGCGCTGCCTGCCTGTAATGATCCGTTTCCGGTTCACCTGCATCTACATGTCCCGCCGCTGAAATATCATAACAGCCCGCATAGGAGTCCTTTTTACTGCTCCTTTTCTGTAATAACAGATCAAAGCTGCCATCCTGCCTTTTTCGTCTGACCCAGATATGGACTGTTGCATGCAATGTTCCTTCCCGGTGCGCCAGGGAACGCTCCTTGACCTTTCCTGTTTTTTCTCCGTTCTCATCGATCACATCGAAAAATTCAAGCGGTTTCCCATCTAACGATACTTGTCGCAGTTCACCATCCTTACTATATACAAGCTTCATGGAAAAGAACGGATGATCTTCTGACAAAAGCTGCAGAAACAGTTTGTCGCCTTCCCAGAGATTCAGCTTCCGGATTTCTTCCTTCGGGATCCATTCCAGAACGCCTTCATCGCAGGCAATGGGCTCCCCTGTAAAGCCATCTGCAGTAAAAACAGAAATATATTCCATCTCATCTCCGCAGATAAAGGTGAGCTGTCCGCGATAATGAAAAGACGTCAGTGTATAGCCTGTCTCTTCTTTGACTTCTCGCAGAACACATTCCTCCGGGCTTTCGCCTTCCTCAAAATGTCCGCCGACTCCGATCCATTTTCCTTTATTGACATCCTTTTCCTTTACCACTCTGTGCAGCATCAGGTATTTGCCGTCTTTTTCGATATAACATAACGTACTGAGTTCAGGTGCTTTCATCTTATTATCCTGTCTTTCTGTTTTCTGCTGCTATATGAGCACGGCTATTCATCCCATATCACACAGCTTTGCATAATTGCAATTTCTTCCCAACAAGTATAGCACGACAACAGCGTATGGGAAACCTGCGCATCCATTTTTTTGTGAACCGGTGTCAGATCACAGTACTGTCATGCAGTTCTTCCGATTCGACATTTTCTTTGACATTTCACGTACTGTCATATATACTTGACACCAAGAATATTTTATTTGCATATGGAGGCACAATGCCATGGGGAAAATATGGGAATTTTTTGATACTCTAAGTGAATATGTTTATGTCGCTGATATGGATACACACGATCTTGTCTATATGAATCAGATGGCATTAAAAGCGTTTGGTGTGTCTTCCCCTGAGGAAGTCAGAAAGCATAAATGCCATGCACTTTTACAGAACTGCTCTGCCCCCTGTACCATTTGTAATAACGATAATTTAAGGCCCGGTACTTTTCTGAAATGGAGCTACTATCACACCGGGCTCCAAAAGTTCTTATACCTGATTGATACGATGATCGAAGAAGAAGGCCATCGTTATCGCCTGGAGATCGCAATTGATATAAGTGAACCAAAACAGGCCAATGCAGACAGTCATTACCTGAGCCTGGAAATGCTGATCAATGAGGGGCTCCGCGTTGCACTTCAGCAGCCGACTCCTGATGCTACTCTGAAGTTCCTACTGGAATATCTCGGTAAACTATTAAAGGGTGACCGCGCTTATATTTTTGAAAAGAATGAAAAGGGCGGCGATAACAATACCTATGAATGGGTTGCTGCAGGCGTAACGCCCGAAAAAGAAGATTTGCAGGATCTTCCTCCGGAAGTATGTGCAAGCTGGTATCAGAAATTCAGTGAGAATAAGTATATTATGATAGAAGATCTGGAAAAGATCAGAGAAGATGATCCGGCTTTATACCATGTACTTCATAAGCAAAATATTTCTTCTCTGGTTGTCGTACCGCTTTATGATAACGGAAAAGCCTTTGCCTTTTACGGCATTGACAATCCGCCCGCAGCTTCCCTGGAATACACTTCCGGAATACTGCATATTATGGGACATTTTATTGTGGCAGCACTCAAAAGACGAAATCTGGTGCGCCAGCTGCAGGATATGAGTCTGCGGGATGAACTGACCGGACTTGGCAACCGCCACGCGCTGCATCTGTTCACGGAAAAAAACGATCACTACGCAAGCGTCGGTATCGTATACTGTGATATTACCGGTCTGAAAGCAGCCAATGATTCAAAAGGGCATTTGTTTGGTGACAGACTGATCTCCAACGCCGGTCTTTGTCTGCAGAAAGCATTTGACGGCTATGGGCTGTTTCGTGTCGGCGGTGATGAGTTACTTGTGATCTGCCCGGATATTTCCCGTGAATTATTGGAAGAAAAAGTTGCCATGCTGCGCCGTCTGACCAAAGAATATGAAGTAAATCTTGCGATCGGCTATTGCTGGAACGATCAGAATGCCTCCGCCGTCAATATCTGGATGGCAAAAGCCGAATCCGCCATGTATCAGGAAAAAAGTGCATACTATAAAGCAAAGGGGATAGAACACAGATAGTGTTCCATCCCTTTTTTCTTTCATTTCTTTCATTCTCTTCTCATCCATGATTTTATAAAAAGCCTGCAAACAGAGAAGCCAGCACAACTGTCATAATACCTGTCACCGCGATCGCAAGACTGCTCATGGCACCTTCTATCTCACCAATCTCGATAGCCTTTGCTGTTCCGATCGCATGTGAACTTGCACCGAGTGCCAGGCCCTTGGAAATCGGCTCTGTGATCCGAAAAAGCTTACAGATCAGCTCACCAAAGATATTTCCCAGAACACCTGTGATCACGATCACCGCTACTGTGATCGTCACATAGCCGCCCAGTTCTTCCGATACGCCCATTCCGATTGCTGTCGTAATAGACTTTGGCAGCATTGTCACATACATTTCATGGGAAAGGTTCATTAGCTTACATAGTATCAGTACTGTTCCAAGACTCGTCAGAACACCGGCTGTGATTCCGAGAATGACTGCTCTGTGGTTTTTCTTCAAAAGTTCCCACTGCTCATACAAAGGAATCGCCAGACATACGGTTGCGGGTGTCAAAAGCCAGCTCAAATAGGCTGCGCCCTGATTATATGTATCATATTCAATTCCTGTACATGCCAGAAAAATGATCGTCAGCACGATTGAGATCAGCAGCGGATTAAAAATCCCCAGCTTCAGCTTTTTCCTCAGGAACATACCAAGGGCATATGCCAGAAGACTGATCGTTACACCTGCAAACAGGGAATTCTGATATAACTCACTCATGTGCTGCACCCCCTTCCTGCTTTTTTTCTTTCCGGATCACCCATTGTGAACAGATTCCTGTTGCTACCATGACCGTCACGATCGTGATAACAGTAATGACACTGACAGGCAGTACAAACGGTTTCAACGTTCCCCAGGACTCCATCAGCCCAACACCCGCCGGAATGAACATAACAGGCATGATCTCGATCAGGAACTTCCCCACGTCCTTTACCTGCTCCAGTTTGATCAGTCCTGTCAACAGCCCGATAAACAAAATGACCATTCCGTAAATACTTGCCGGAATCGGTAACGGCAATACATATTTTAAGAATTCTCCCACAAATGAAATACACAAAATCAGTAAAAATTGTTGCAGATATTTCATTTCTGCCTCCTTTGTATTCAGCCACGCTTACTGCGTAACCAGATTTGTGACCCAGATGCCCTTTCTGACCAGTACATATCCTACACAAACCTTTATGATATCCGCACACTGTACAAACAGATATACTATCAGAACCGGTAATGCCGTAAACCGACATAATGTAAATGCCAGGCTGACCGACACTACCCAGGTAAACACACTGTCAAATAAAAATGTGATGACCGTCTTTCCTCCGGACCGCAGCGTAAAGTATAATACATTCAAAAATCCTTGTAAAGGGAAAAATGCTGCTGTGATGATAATAAACCATCTTCCCAGATTACGGATCTCATCAGTCGTATTATACGCACGCGGGAATACACCGGACAAAATAATCAATATAACAGTCAGTCCCACACAAAGCATAGCTGTAAACCACATAAGCTTATTGGCATTTTTCTTTGCTTCCTCAAATTTGGAAGCACCGAGGAACTGTCCCATGATAATGCCGACTGCATTTCCCATGGCAATAAATACGACATTCAGCAGATTACAGATCGCATTGGATATATTCAGACCCGCTATTACCTCAAGTCCTTTCATGGAATAGCACTGTGTCAGCACTGCCATGCCACCTGCCCATAAGAACTCGTTAAAAAAGATAGGCAGTCCCTTGATGATGACAGGCATCATTTCCTGCAGGGAAATACGAAGTGTCCGGTAAACATTCTTTAAGAAGCTGTATTTTTCAATCTCCACATGCGTCCATATGATCACTACAAACATTTCCGCAAATCTTGCCATAACAGTTGCAATGGCCGCACCTTTTACTTCCAGGCGTGGGAATCCGAATTTGCCGTAGATCAGGAAATAGTTAAATACGATATCCACTACGACGGAAACCAGTCCTGCCAGCATTGGCTTCATACTTTCTCCCATTTCACGCAGACTGCCCGCATATATCTGCGTGATCGCAAACGGCACAAGACCGATCAGCATAATGCGCAGATAAGAAAGCGCGCTTTCCAGTGTCAGTCCTGCATCCAGATTACCGCCTGATCCCTTCAGATACAGACCGATCAGCCATTCTCCGCCGACTAAAAAGACAATAACTCCCACCACTGTCAACAGTGCTGTGATCCACACCTTCAGGCGGAATATCTTCTGATAGCCTTCTTTATTTCCCTGTCCGAAATACTGCGCGCTGTAAATACCAGGACCTGACAGTCCGCCGAATACAGCAAGAAAGAATACAAAAAAGAGCTGTCCCGCAATAGAAACCGCGGTCATCTTTTCTGTGCCCAGACTTCCCACCATTAAATTATCTACCAGACTGACCGCATTGGTGATCCCGTTCTGTATCATCATTGGGACAGCCAGATAAAGTGCTTTTTTATAAATAGAATTTTGTTGCATGGTTTCCTCCCTCTTTCATACTCGAAAATCCTGCCGCTTCGCATCAGACGCACTCCGTGCTTTCTGATTTTCTCGTTGTACGCTCGGGTGAAACCAAATGACAGCTGCGCTGTCGCTTGGTTTCCTTCCTCACTAACAAAAAACGCCCAGGAAAATATCCTGGGCGTAAACTGTCGTATAAAATCTGACAAACAGATTAACGCTTGCTGAACTGCGGAGCGCGACGAGCTGCTTTGAGACCGTATTTCTTACGCTCTTTCATACGAGGATCACGTGTTAAGTATCCCGCTTTCTTCAGAACCGGTCTGTAATCAGCATCTACAGTCAGAAGTGCTCTTGCGATACCATGTCTGATGGCACCTGCCTGACCTGTGTATCCGCCACCCTTTACGTTTACAAGGATGTCAAACTTATCAGCTGTATCAGTTGCTGCTAAAGGCTGACGAACGATAACCTTTAATGTCTCTAATCCAAAATATTCATCGATTGATCTTTTATTAATTACGATATTTCCTTTTCCAGGTGTTAAATATACTCTGGCGATAGATTTTTTTCTTCTTCCAGTTCCGTGGAATTTTGTTGCTGCTTTAGCCATTTTAACTTTCTCCTTTCAGTTCCTTTAATTAGAATGTTAATACTTCAGGTTTCTGAGCTGCCTGCTCATGTTCCGGTCCTGCGTATACATGAAGCTTTGTGTACATCTGTCTTCCTAAAGGTCCCTTCGGAAGCATGCCCTTAACTGCAAGTTCAACAACCTTCTCTGGCTTCTTATCTAACATTTCTCTTAAAGTTGCTTCTTTCATACCGCCTACATAATCTGAATGATGGTAGTATACTTTCTGATCTAACTTCTTACCTGTTACTTTAACCTTTGCAGCGTTCACAACGATTACATAATCACCTGTATCGATATGTGGTGTAAAGATTGGTTTGTTCTTTCCTCTTAATACTTTAGCTACTTCTGAAGCTAAACGTCCTAATGTCATGTCTGTAGCATCTACTACATACCATTTTCTATCGATTGTAGCTGGACTAGCCATAAATGTTTTCATCGTATTACCTCCAAACTGATATCTACTGTGTTTCTGCCTCTCTCCGGGGCTAATCGGAATCGAAAGGTATTTTACTCTGGCTTCCATTATCCGAATCGCCGGGGCAGGTCAATTCTTCACAGGTCGCCACTGTGAATTATTATATGATACGCATCCGGGTGTGTCAAGCCCTTTTTTGCTTTCATTTATTACATATGGCATCACTAATCTTCTATTGCAATTCCCATCTGTTCACATGCCTCTTCTTCAGTTATATGCATCCTTTCTGCATATAATCTTACAGCCTTTTTGAGATCTTCATTTTTCTTCTCCAGAGTCTCTTTCTGAGCCTCTATTACCGCATGGCTTTTAATAATTTCTTCTTTACTTTCCTCAAGCGCAAGCCTTGCTTCTTCCAGCCTCTTCTGGGTCCCACGTTCGTGATTGTAGTAGTCCTGCCTTGCACGGCATTGCTCTTTTACGATTTCATCCTGATTGTAAACATATAATGCCTCAGTGGCTTCCTGTAATTCCTGATTTCTTTCTGCCATCTGCCTCAGCTCCTCCCACGTTTTCGCCTTGAAGATTTTTGTCCAATATACAAGTCCTGATTCCCTGTCTTCTTCCGTTGCCAGTTCTATTTGTGTTAAGTCTACCACATACAGGTTGAATTTTGAAGTATATACATTATGATTTTTCAGATTCATCATTTGGTATTTTGCGAAAAATTCAGGATATTCCGGAAAAAGTGTATAGTTTAAAAAGCCGATATGATATACCGGTTTGACATTGATGTATTCATCTCCCTTTGCCACATTATCATAGCTTCTGGCAAGATAGGACAAAGACCTCTCCGGCCAGTCTTTCAGATCGAGCACCTGCATTTCCAGATTGATGATCGTATTATTATTGAGAAGTACATGGATATCCAAGATAAATGTTTTGTCATCGATAGCTTCCCCAAGTTCAATCGGATTTTGCACAACAATATCCTGCACTTTCTCTGCTTCCAGTTTCAGACAGGCACATACAATGGAACGCAATACATTCTTATGTTTCTGCAAGATTACCCGAAACATATAATCATTTAAAAACGTATACGGGATTACGCCCGTTGCTTTCTTAAGTGCTTCAGAAGCCTCTGACAGCTTTACAGTTTCCAGAGTATTTGTTTTTTCTTTTTGCGACATATCGTGTCCTCCTTATGTGATTGATAGAATAATAATGGAAAATCCGGGCGAAATGCCCTTTTAAGATGAGCCGAAGCTCTGAGATGATTGCTGCCAAATAGCAGCCTTTGTATCCTTTGAATATGGTTATCATAACAGAGGACAGCCATGACGTCAACGATAAGATATACTTTCACAAGCCATCTATGACGTGTCCCGGCTGTCCATCATTTCATACTGCATCAGCATAAGTCCCTGCGCAGGTGCTGTCGGGCCTGCCAGTTCCCGGTTTCCGGTCTCAAGTACATGCGCTATGCATGCTATATCCATCTGCCCGCGTCCGATCGCAACAAGTGTTCCCACAATGATGCGGACCATATTATATAAGAAGCCGTTTCCTGTCACACGGATGCGGATCAGCTCACAGTCCTGCTTATCCCATGGATGTTCTGTCAGGATCTGTATGTTTGTGATCGTCCGGATCGTATTGGTTACTTCCGGCTTATAAGTGGAAAACCCCGCAAAATCATGCGTACCGACCAGTATTTCCGCTGCCTGTTTCATCTTTTTAAGATCCAACGGCACATAAACAAAATAGCTGTATTTTTCCAAGATCGGATTAGCGAATTTTGCATGATAGATACAGTATTCATATGTTTTCCTTGTTTCTACCTTACGCGGATGAAAATCCTCTGCCACTTCTTCGGACTTCTGAATGCGGATGTCCTGTGGCAGTCTCTGGTTCAGCGCATACGAGATCTTCTCTGCCGGTATTCTGGCATTGGTGGAAAACACAGCGAGATTACAGAGTGCATGCACGCCTGCATCTGTTCTGCTGGCGCCGATGACTGTGATCTCCTCTCCCAGAAGCTCACTCAGATGCTTATTCAGTTGTCCTTCTATCGTATCCGCATTTGGCTGCACCTGCCAGCCACTGTATGCGCTGCCATCATATGCAACCGTCAGCATCACTCGCTTCATACGCCTGATCACTCCCTGTCTTACAGCATTCCGATCGATATCGTCTTGCCCAGCAAGATAATACCTGCCAGATAAACGAGCAGTATCCCATAGGAAATGCTGTCACGCTTGTGATATTTAAGCGGTTTCATCTTTGTCCTGTTATCGCCGCCCTGATAACATCTTGCTTCCATTGCCATTGCCAGATCATTGGCACGTCTGAAAGCCGATACAAACAGCGGTACAAGAAGTGGGATCATCGCTTTGATCTTTTTGATCAGATTGCCGCTTTCAAAATCAGCACCTCTTGCCATCTGTGCTTTCATGATCTTATCCGTTTCTTCCAGCAGAATCGGAATAAAACGAAGCGCGATGGACATCATCATGGATATTTCATGCACCGGTACTTTGATCTTTGTCAGTGGATGCATCAGCTTTTCCATGGCATCTGTCAGCTGATTTGGAGTCGTTGTCAGTGTCATAAGAGAGGATCCTATAATCAGAAGCACCAGACGGATCGCAATAAATACCGCATTGATCACGCCTTCCCTGGTGATCGTAAAGATCCATACCTTTGCCAGCGGCTCACCGCTTGTCAGAAAAATATTAAAAGCCGCTGTGATGAGCAGCAGGATCATAATCGCTTTCAGCCCGCGCACCATATAGGAAAACGGTACTTTGGATAAAGAAATGACCGCTGCCAGAAATATAACTGCCAGCACGTACGGTGCTGCCTTTTTAAATAAGAATAATGATACAATGTAAAGAATTGTTCCAACCAGTTTTACGCGCGGGTCCAGTCTGTGGATGACAGAGTCAGCCTGATAGTACTGTCCCAATGTAATTTCTCGAATCATAATTTCTCCTGTTTATCTGATCTGCCTCGTCTCTCATGTCATTATAATGCGTGAGTTCCGATTCCCTATTCAGTCTGCTCGATGTAGGGCGCGCAGGATCTCCTCCTTCGCTTCCTCTATTGTCGTAGCGTCTGTAGATACGGCAAATCCGTTTTGTTTTAACTGCTGCATAATGTAAGTTACTGCCGGTGCTGCCAGTCCGACTTCTTCCAGTTCTTTGTAATGCGCAAATACATCCTTTGGCACACCATCCAGCATGACACTGCCCTTATTCATCACAATGATCCTGTCTACATAATTGGCAACATCTTCCATGCTGTGTGATACCAGAATGATCGTCATACCTGTTTCCTGCAGCCCCTTGATCAGCTCCAGAATCTCGTCCCGTCCCTTGGGATCCAGCCCCGCAGTCGGCTCATCAAGGATCAGCACATCCGGCTCCATCGCAAGCACACCCGCGATCGCCACGCGCCGCTTCTGTCCTCCTGACAGATCAAACGGCGACTGGTAAAAATACTCATCCGAAAGCCCTACCATTTTGAGCGCCTTATACGCTCTCAGCTCTGTTTCTTTCCGGTCAAGTCCCAGATTCTTCGGTCCGAAACAGACATCCTTAAAAACATCTGTTTCAAAAAGCTGGTGCTCCGGATACTGGAATACCAGCCCTACCTTGCTGCGCAGCTTTTTCCGGTCATAATCCTTATCGTAAATATCTTCTCCGTTAAAATAGACCGTTCCGCTCGTGGCCTCGATCAGTCCGTTTAAGTGCTGTACCAGCGTTGATTTACCGGAACCGGTATGTCCGATCAATCCGATAAACTGTCCGTCCGGTATGACAAGATTTATATCTTTGAGGGCTGCCACTTCCATATTGGTGCCCTGTTCATATATACAATTCAAATGATCTACTATGATAGGCATATTATTGTACCTTCTTTAATTCTCGAATCAGTTCTTCAGTTTCCAATATTCCGTCCGGCAAAGGAACACCAGCTTTTTTCAGTTCATACGAAAGGAGTGTTACCTGTGGTACGGAAAGACGCAATTCCTTCAGCTTCTCTACCTGTGAGAAGATCTCCTTTGGAGTCCCCTGCATTTTCACGCTGCCTTTGTCCATGACATAGACATGATCTGCATGAATGACCTCTTCCATATAATGCGTGATCAGGATCACCGTGATTCCTTCCACATCATTTAAAGCCCGCACGGCGCGGATCACTTCTTTTCTTCCGTTCGGATCGAGCATCGCCGTCGGCTCATCCAAGATGATACATTTCGGATGCATTGCCAGTACTCCCGCAATGGAAACACGCTGCTTCTGCCCACCTGAGAGGCGGTTCGGTGATTTCTTCCGGAATTCATACATACCGACTGCTTTCAGACTTTCCTCTACACGCGCCCAGATTTCCTCTGTCTGCACGCCAAGATTTTCCGGTCCAAATCCCACATCTTCTTCTACGATCTGCCCGATGATCTGGTTGTCCGGGTTCTGGAATACCATTCCCGCTTCTTTACGGATCTCGATCAGACTGTCTTCATCCTTCGTATCCTTGCCATCTACCCAGACAGTTCCTTCCGTCGGATATAAGATAGCGTTCAGATGCTTCGCCAGTGTCGATTTCCCGGAACCGTTATGCCCAAGGATCGCAACAAAATCTCCCTGTTTGATAGAGATATCCACATGATCGACCGCGGTTGTGATTCCTTCCACATTGCCGTCCTCGTCACGTCTGATATATTCAAATACTAAGTCATCTGTTTTTACAATATTGTTCTTTTCTTTTTTCATAGATATTCTTTCCACGTACAGCCCATTATTTCACTTTTTCCCGGTGCTGTCGTTTTTTACTCGCGTTTTATTGTACATGGTTTATCCGATAAATACAAGCTATTTCCTTTTTTTCTGCGCTTTGCTATACTTTGACTATACAACCGAAACAGGAGGCATATCATGCACAGGAAACATTCTTTTTTGCCATTGATTCATATTTTGCTTCTGCTGCTCATACTTATATGTATTATACTGATGCTGTATGGATACACAAAGCAGACGGATCCCTCTACACCAGTGCATCCGGAGCAGACCGATATAACAGATATAACAGATCCATCCGATACTTCCACGGAAACAGCACCAATACAATCTGACATTACAACTGATGCGCAGGAGACGCAGCATACAAAAACAGGAACGCAGACCTCAGATCTGCAGGAGAAAGCTGCCCCAGCGCAGAGACCTGACACGAAACCGAAAAATGCAGAAATAACTGAGCAGGAGGCTACAGATATGACACAGACCTCAAACGGAGCGGGCATGGATCGCATCACATATCGTGACGGCTTTTATCAGGAAACGCTCTCCGATACCTTGATAGAACGTATTACCGGAAGTTCCTACCATGAAAATGATGATATTTCTTTAGACCAGCTACGGTTTTTACACGTTCTGTATTATGATTTTAATAATGAAATAAAAGATGGGGAACTGATCTGCAACAAACAGATTGCAGATGATCTGCTGGAAATCTTCAGCACATTATATGACAATGCCTACCAGATCGACAAGATACAGCTTATTGATGTCTATGATGCAGACGATGATCTTTCCTGCGCAGATGACAATACCGCCTGCTTTAACTACCGCGTCGTTGCAGGCAGCACTACGCTGTCCAAACACGCCCTTGGCATGGCGATCGATATCAACCCGTTCTACAATCCTTATGTGACCTATCCGGACGGAAAGGAGCGGATCTCACCTGCAGGCAGCGAAGTCTACGCCGACCGCAGCAACGACAATCCTCATATGATCCGGAAAGGTGATCTTTGCTATCAGCTTTTTATCGATCACGGTTTTACATGGGGCGGTGAGTGGAAATCACTCAAAGATTACCAGCATTTCCAGAAAGTCATCAATTAAATACTTCTATGACGTAAAATAAGTAATATAGAATGTGCCTTGGCACATTCTCGCGCCGAGCGCGGTCAATTTTCTATAACCTGCTACGCAGGTTATTGCGCCGTACATTTGCTCTGCAAATGTACGACAATGCTTGCGACATATTTCTTCTTCGCGCGAGTGCGCATCCATGCGGAGCCTTTTTTTATGTGATAGGAAATTCCTATCACATAAAAAAAGGACATCCGATCGGATGTCCCTTTTGTTTGCTCTGAAATTATACTAACTCAAGTAATACTTCCATTGCACCATCGCCTTTACGCTGACCGATCTTTACGATACGAGTGTAACCACCCTTGCGGTCTGCATATTTAGGTGCGATTTCGTCAAACAGCTTAGCTGCCATATCTACTTCTTTTGTTCCTTTTTTCTTACCAGCGTTTGCTGTAGGAACTTCCTTTACAGGATAAAGAACCTGAAGCATCTGACGTCTTGCATGAAGTCTGGAAGGCATATCTTTCTTGATTTCCTTTTCTACTTCATCGTAAACAGTAACTTTCTTTCCGTCTACAACTTCTTTTACTCTCTTGCCATCTTTGTCCTTGCGGGCAACCTTAGCTGTAACCTTAACTGTTTCAAAGTTATCTTTTTCTTTTACTGCTAAAGTGATAAGCTTTTCAGCGATTTTCTTTACTTCTTTAGCCTTAGCTTCTGTTGTAACGATCTTTCCGTTGTATAACAGATTTGTTACCTGATTTCTAAGTAATGCTTTTCTCTGGTCAGATGTTCTGCCAAGTTTTCTGTACTTTGCCATGTTTACGTCCTCCATTCATGGTGAATCCGGCATTGCTCGTCGGGCTTACATACCGAACCGTTAATTTGTTCCATGTCAGACAGGCATGCAAATGCTCGTCGGGCTTACTTCGCATGTCGCTCTGCATTTATTATTCCTCAGCGTTATTCAGCTCTAAACCGAGCTCTTTCAGCTTCGCTAAAACTTCTTCTAATGACTTACGTCCAAGGTTACGAACCTTCATCATATCATCGGAAGTTTTATTTGTTAATTCTTCAACCGTATTGATACCGGCTCTCTTTAAGCAGTTGTATGAACGAACGGATAATTCCAGTTCATCAATGCTCATTTCCAGAACTTTTTCTTTCTCGTCGTCTTCTTTTTCTACCATAACTTCTGCAGTCTTGGCATTCTCAGACAGATCAATAAAAAGTCCTAAATGCTCACTAAGTACCTTAGCTGCAAGGCTTACCGCCTCATCCGGAGCCAACGTGCCATTCGTATAAACATCTAATGTCAGTTTATCATAGTCTGTTACCTGTCCGACACGGGTATTTTCTACAGTCATATTGACTCTTTCTACAGGTGTGTAGATAGAATCTACTGCGATAACTCCGATTGGCAGATCTTCTGATTTGTTCTTTTCAGCACTTACATATCCTCTGCCCTTTGTAATGGTCAGTTCCATGTATAATTTGCTTTCCTTGCCACCACTCAGTGTAGCAATGACCTGATCGGAATTAACGATTACGATATCCTGGTCACACTGAATATCAGATGCTCTGACAACGCCTTCGCCTTCAAACTCGATATAAGCGGTTTTTGGCTCATTTGTGGAACTCATGTTCTTAATAGCAAGACTCTTTAAGTTCATGATGATTTCTGTTACATCTTCCTTAACACCAGGAATTGAACTGAATTCGTGCAGAACGCCTTCAATCTTAACACGGCTGACAGCAGCGCCAGGTAATGAAGACAGCATGATTCTTCTTAATGAGTTGCCAAGAGTGATTCCATAACCACGCTCTAATGGCTCAACGACGAATCTGCCGTATTTTCCGTCATCTGAGATTTCAGCAACCTCGATATTAGGTCTCTCAAAATCAAACACTGTAAATACCCTCCTTACAATATAATTGTAATATAGCGATCCAGCAAAGGAACGCTTCCATGCCTACGAATTATTTAGAATATAATTCGACGATAAGCATTTCGTCAACAGGTACATCAATCATTTCTCTTGTAGGAAGTGATTTAACAGTTCCTTTTAATCCTTCGATATCCTGATCTAACCATTCCGGAACTAATCTTCCTTCTGTTACTTCTACGATATCTTTGTATCTCTGTAAGCTCTTGGATTTTTCTCTGATTTCGATCACATCACCGGCTTTTACAAGATAAGACGGAACATTGACACACTTTCCGTTTACCAGTACATGTTTGTGATCAACAACCTGTCTTGCTTCTCTTCTTGTTCTTGCAAAGCCAAGACGGAAAACAATATTGTCTAATCTTCTTTCCAGAAGAACCATTAAGTTTTCACCGGTCTGCCCTTTCATAAGATCAGCTTTCTTATAGTAATTTCTGAAAGGTTTTTCTAATACGCCATAGATGAATTTCGCTTTCTGTTTCTCACGAAGCTGCATTCCATACTCGCTGACCTTTCTGTTTGCTCTTACAAGCTGACGGTTTGATTTCTTGTCATATCCAAGATAGCTTGGTTCAAGACCAAGTGATCTACATCTTTTTAAAACAGGGACTCTGTTTACTGCCATTTATTTTTCCTCCTGATATTGTTTACAGTACACAATGTACTTTCTTCCAACATATTTACATTTATTATCAGAACCTCTTGCATGCGAAATCGCATCGCAATGCACGAAGCTGCATCATGTATCACAGACACATGACATTTTAAAAAATCCAAATCTAGTCTTAGTACTACACACGACGACGCTTTGGTGGACGGCAACCATTATGAGGTACCGGTGTTACGTCACGGATGCTGGTAACTTCAAGTCCACAAGCCTGTAATGCACGGATAGCTGCTTCACGTCCTGAACCAGGACCTTTTACCATAACATCAACAGTCTTTAAACCATGTACTAATGCTGCCTTTGTAGCAGTTTCTGCTGCCATCTGAGCTGCATAAGGAGTAGATTTCTTTGAACCTCTAAATCCCAGACCACCGGCACTTGCCCAGCTAAGAGCATTTCCTTCATTATCTGTCAGTGTAACAATTGTATTGTTAAAAGACGCCTGGATATGTGCCTGTCCGTGTTCAACGTTTTTCTTTACACGCTTCTTTGTTACTTTTTTTGCAACCTGTTTAGCCATAATTAAACTAACCTACTTTCTCTTAAACTAAATCCTTATGGATTATTTCTTCTTATTTGCTACTGTTCTCTTCGGACCCTTACGTGTTCTTGCGTTAGTCTTTGTCTTCTGACCACGAACCGGAAGTCCTTTTCTGTGGCGGATACCACGATAGCATCCGATTTCCTGTAATCTCTTGATGTTAAGAGCAACTTCTCTTCTTAAATCACCTTCTACTACCTGTGTAGCGTCGATTACTTCACTGATTCTCTTTACTTCGTCGTCTGTTAAATCTCTACAACGAGTATCTGGATTAACTTTTGCTTCTGCTAAAATACGATCTGCACTTGTTCTACCGATTCCGTAGATATAAGTTAAACCGATTTCAACACGTTTGTCTCTAGGTAAGTCAACACCTGCAATACGAGCCATTTTCAATTCCTCCGTTTTCCGGGTACTTTTTGTACCTAAACTTAATGTTACTAATTGACTGGGGCATAAACACAAAAATGCCCAACCGGAATACTCCGGTCTTTCCGATACTAAGCTTCTGAATTCTCGGTATCAATAAGTAATTCTCCGTAGGCTCACTACGTAAAATTATCTTAATCAGCCTATCTTTTGACGGAAAGATAAGCTGTCAGCCGCTAAATCGTGATACTGGATAATCCTGGTCTGTTTATTATTGGATTAGCCCTGTACCTGTTTGTGTTTTGGGTTTTCACAGATAACTCTGATTTTACCCTTTCTTTTGATGACTTTGCACTTTTCGCAAATTGGTTTTACTGATGATCTAACTTTCACGTTAAACCCTCCTTTCAAAAAAGACCGTTTTACATTATAGCATGGCAAATTTACATTTGCAATACTTTCACAAAATAATTTTTATTTATCTCTCCAGATGATTCTTCCCTTTGAAAGGTCATACGGGGATAACTCCAGTGTTACTTTATCGCCCGGTAAGATACGGATAAAATTCTGACGCAGCTTACCACTGATATGTGCAAGCACCTTGTGTCCATTTTCCAGTTCTACCTGAAACATGGTGTTTGGCAGCTTCTCCACTACTGTTCCTTCGATTTCAATGACATCTGTTTTTGACATTTTACTCCTCCACTTGACTACTCTTTATCAGTTTAATTGTTCTCTTGATCTCCTCATCTCTGACAGACTCTTTTGCTTCAAGCTTCTGTCTGAGCTCTTTCAGTGCTTCATTTTCCTTTTTCCAGATCTGAATATGCTTTTTGTTTTTCTTTTTCGGCTTTGCAACCGGTCTGTATTTTCCATCCGTAAGCCATACATATTCATCTGTTTCTTCTATTATGATATATAAGGTATCTTTATCGTGTCCGGCTTTCGCCGCAGCTAGCATTCCTACCATATGATCCGTTCCTTTATTCTGTTCCTTACTTTCAGAGTCACTGTCCTGTGCCTTTCAAGTTCATCTGAGAACTTTACGTTCACAGATGAACCTTTCTGTCCTTGCCGAACTGCTGTGGCACCGGATAACTTCATTTCATAATAGCAGTCTGACATTTATAACAGTGTCAGGATCTCAGGCTCACCGTCCGGTGTGATGGCGATGGTGTTTTCGTAATGAGCGGAATAGGTTCCATCCTCTGTTACGACTGTCCAGTCATCATCCAGCCACTCCACATCGCTTCTTCCGATATTGATCATCGGCTCGATCGCAAGTGTCATACCTGCACAAAGCTTAATTCCTTTTTTCTTCTGTCTGAAGTTCGGGATCTGTGGATCCTCATGTAAATGAGTTCCGATTCCGTGTCCGACCAGATCTGTTACGATGCCATATCCGAACTGGCTGATATAATCGTCGATCCGGTTGGAAATATCATACAGATGATTTCCGGCAACTGCCATTTTTATTCCCTCAAAAAAGCTCTGTTTTGTTCTGTCAATCAAAAGCTGTGCTTCCTCACTTACCTTTCCGACCGGATAGGTTCTTGCCGCATCGGAATGATATCCTTTGTAGATCAGTCCTGCATCCAGGCTTACGATATCTCCTTCCTGCAGGATCCTGTCTGCTTTCGGAATTCCATGTACAACCTCGTCATTCACGGAAACACAGATAGAAGCCGGATATCCGTTATAATGTAAGAAATTCGGCACACAATCATAACCTCTGATCAGCTTTTCTCCAAGCTGATCGATCTCGAGAGTAGAAATACCCGGTTTCACAAACTCTCCAAGCTTTGCGTGAACCTCTGCCAGAATCTTTCCGGAATCACGCATTAAACCAAGTTCTCTTGCGGATTTTACTGTAACTGCCATTTTTATTCTCCCAAAATTGCAACGATAGCTTTAAATACATCCTGCATATCGACTGTACCATCAACTGTTTTCAGCACACCCTTCTTTGTATAGAAGTCGATCAGTGGCTGTGTCTGTTTATGATAAACATCCAGACGGTTCTTCACTGTTTCCGGCTTGTCGTCATCACGAAGGATCAGCTCGCTGCCACATCTATCACATATTCCTTCTTTCTTTGGCGGAACATGTACAACATGATAGGTAGCTCCACAGGAAACACATGCACGTCTGCCTGACATTCTCTTTACAATGTTTTCGTCCGGTACATCTACATCGATCGCATAATCGATAGACTCACCCAGCTCTGCAAGTGCCTTATCCAGTACTTCTGCCTGTGGGATTGTTCTTGGGAAACCATCCAGTACATAACCGTTCTTGCAATCCGGCTGTGAAACTCTGTCAAGCAGGATCTTTACTGTCAGTTCATCCGGAACTAAAAGTCCCTGATCCATATACTTCTTAGCTTCCATACCAAGCTCTGTACCGTTTTTGATGTTTGCTCTGAAAATATCGCCTGTTGATACGTGCGGAACACCGTATTTATCTGCGATCATTTTAGCCTGTGTTCCTTTTCCTGCGCCCGGAGCGCCTAACATAATGATTTTCATTTTTCTCCTCCACTTGTCTTTATGCACTATGACGAAAACGACTCATGGGACAAGCGAATACTCACCTGCCCCAGAATACATTTGTCGTTTCAACTATTTCATTTAAGCATTTAAAAAGCCTTTATAATTACGAACCAGCATTAAGGACTCGATCTGTTTGATTGTCTCTAAGATTACGCTGACAATAATGATGAGACTTGTTCCGCCAAAGGAAACATTTGCACCAAATACTCCGTTAAAGAAGAACGGAATGACAGCGATAATGATAAGGCCAACAGCCCCGATAAAAATAATATAGTTCAAAATACCTGTCAAGTAATCTGTGGTTGGTTTACCAGGTCTGATTCCCGGGATAAAGCCACCCTGCTTTTTAATGTTATTGGATACTTCCAACGGATTAAATGTGATCGATGTGTAGAAGTATGCGAAAAATACAACCAATACAATGTAGATCACTAATCCTATGTTATAGATTGGAAGAGAAGGATTACACCAGTTACCCTGATTTAATACCTTTAATACCTCTCCCCAGAAGCCTGTTCCCTGATAACCTGCCAACTGACAGATCACGATCGGGAACTGCATCAGTGATGATGCAAAGATGATCGGAATAACACCTGCTGTGTTAATCTTCAGTGGAATGCTTGTTGACTGTCCGCCATAGGTTTTATGACCCTGGATCTTCTTTGCATACTGAACCGGGATTCTTCTGACGCCATCATTTAAAATGATAACAAGGACAACCATTCCTACGATAATTGCCATGATAACAACTGCTGAGATCACAGACAATGTAATAGTAGATGCACTCTTTACGAACTGCTCATATAATGTAGCAAGATCAGATGGCATACGGGATACGATGTTGATCGTCAGTACGATTGAAATACCGTTACCGACACCATGCTCTGTGATCTGCTCACCGATCCACATGACAAATGCACTACCTGCTGTCAACGCTACGATAACCACGATATAATCCAGCACAACAGAATCCTTCTGCAGAAGTCCGCTGTTACCAAATCCGATCGCCATAGCTGCTGCTTCGATCAAAGAAAGACCAACTGTCACATAACGTGTGATCGTTGCGATTTTCTTTCTTCCATCTTCTCCATCCTTCTGCATTTCTTCCAGTTTCGGAATTGCGATCGTCAGAAGCTGCATGATAATGGAGCTTGTGATATATGGTGTGATATTCAATGCAAATACTGACATGTTCATGAAAGAGCCACCGGTAAATGCATCGAAAAAGTTAAATGCTCCGTTTGACTGAGCTGCAAACCAGTCAGCAAAATAAGTACGATTGACACCCGGAACAGGCAGCTGTGATCCAAAACGGATCACAACTAACATTGCCAGTGTAAACAACAGTCTGTTACGAATATCTTTGATCTTAAAAGCATTCTTTAAAGTTGTTAACATTAGATCACCTCTACTGTTCCACCAACTGCCTCAATTTTTTCCTTAGCAGATGCGCTTACTGCATCAACTTTAACATTGAGCTTCTTGGTTATTTCTCCATTTCCGAGGATTTTAACTCCATCACGTGGGTTCTTAACGATACCAGCTTCCATTAAAGCTGCTACATCAACAGTAGCTCCATCTTCGAATTTATCTAATGCTGAAATATTAATACTAACGATGTCTTTCGAATTGCGGTTCTTGAAGCCTCTCTTAGGAAGTCTTCTGTATAATGGCATCTGTCCACCTTCGAAACCAATTCTTGGTGCTCCGGAACGAGCCTTCTGTCCTTTGTGACCCTTACCAGCTGTCTTACCATTTCCTGAACCGTGTCCACGACCTCTTCTAAAATTATCACTGTGTTTAGAACCTGCTGCAGGCTGTAAATTTGATAATTCCATTATGACACCTCCTTATCTGTTTTATGCTTCTTCAACTTTTACTAAGTGTCTTACCTGCTGAACCATACCTCTTGTGCATGCATTGTCAGGTAATTCCACTGTCTTATTGACTTTCTTTAAACCAAGTGCTGCTACAGTTGCTTTGTGCTTTGGGATCGCACCGATTGTAGATTTCACTAAAGTTACTTTTAATGTCTTTTCTGCCATTTCTATCTCCTCCCTAAGCCATGATTTCGCTGACAGATTTGCCGCGGTTCTTAGCTACTTCTTCTGGAGTTTTGAGCTGGCTAAGACCTTCAATAGCTGCAAGAACTACGTTCTGCTTATTGTTAGATCCTAAAGATTTTGTACGAATATTCTTAATACCTGCAAGTTCACAAACGATACGTGCAGGACCACCAGCGATGATACCAGTACCTTCAGGAGCTTTCTTCAGAAGAACAGACGCACTTCCGAATTTACCGATATTGTCATGTGTAACACTACCGAACTCGTCTAATGCTACAGAAACCATGTTCTTGATCGCATCTTCTTTACCTTTGCGGATTGCTTCCGGGATTTCAGTCGCTTTGCCGAGGCCAGCGCCTACATGTCCGTTACCATCTCCAACAACAACTAAAGCTGTGAAGCGCATGTTACGGCCACCCTTAACAACCTTAGTAACACGTTTAATGGAAACAACTTTTTCGTTTAATTCCATGCTGCTTGTGTCAATGATTGTACGTTTCATGTGTTCTTTCTCCCTTCCTAAAATTCTAAGCCAGCTTCTCTGGCTGCTTCTGCTAATGCTGCGATTTTACCCTGGTATATAAAGCCGCCTCTATCAAAGACTACTGTGTTAATACCTTTTTCTAATGCTCTTTTCGCAATTACAGTTCCTAAATATGCTGCTGCATCAACGTTGTTGGTTTTCTCAAGCTCTGCTTTGATGTCTTTTTCAAGAGTAGAAGCAGCTACTAAAGTGTTACCAACTGTATCATCGATAATTTGAGCATACATATGATTATTACTTCTGAACACAGCAAGACGAGGTCTCTCAGCAGTACCAGAGAAACGGTTACGCATTCTGTTGTGCTTCTTTACACGAATTTTCTGTCTAGATTCTTTACTAACCATTTTTACACTCTCCTTATCTATTTCTTACCAGTCTTACCAACTTTACGTCTGATAACTTCATCAGCATACTTGATACCTTTGCCCTTGTAAGGTTCAGGTCTTCTCTTGTCTCTGATTTCAGCCGCGAATTGACCAACTTTTTCTTTGTCGATACCTTTTACGATAATGATGTTCTGTCCGTCAAGAACAGTTTCAATACCTTCAGGATCTTCCATTTCTACCGGATGAGAGTAACCTAAGTTTAATACTAACTTTTTACCCTGTTTTGCTGCTCTGTAACCTACACCGTTTACTTCCAGCTTCTTTTCGTAACCATCAGTAACACCGATTACCATGTTGTTCAGCAGGGATCTTGTCAGACCATGTAAAGATTTCATTTTCTTTAAATCATTAGGTCTTGTTACAACGATATGTCCATCTTCTAATTTGATTTCCATCTCTGCAGGAAGCACTCTTTCCAGTGTTCCCTTAGGACCTTTCACGGTCACTTTGTTATTTTCTGCAATATCAACAGTAACACCTGCCGGTACCGCGATTGGCATTCTTCCTATACGTGACATGCCCGTACCTCCTATAAATTTTTACTAGGTTGCTTGTTTCCTTTGCTTCGCTATTACCAAACGAATGCTAATACCTCTCCACCGACCTGAAGCTCTCTTGCTTTCTTGTCTGTTACAACACCTTTGTTTGTAGAGATGATTGCGATACCAAGTCCTCCAAGAACTCTTGGCAGCTCATCTTTACCGGCGTAAACACGAAGTCCCGGTTTAGAGATTCTCTTGATTCCTGTGATGATCTTTTCATTCTTATCAGCACCATACTTCAGTGCGATGCGGATTGTCTTGAAGTTACCATCATCTACCAGATCATATTTCTGGATATAACCTTCATCTACAAGGATGTCTGCAATAGCAAGTTTCATCTTTGATGAAGGAACATCAACTGTATCATGTTTTGCAGTATTTGCATTACGGATTCTTGTAAGCATATCTGCAATTGGATCGCTCATTGTCATTTTGAATTGCCTCCTTCTTCTAATCTTACCAGCTGGCTTTCTTTACGCCTGGGATCTGTCCTTTATAAGCTAATTCACGGAAGCAAATTCTACAAATTCCGTATTTTTTCAAAACTGAATGTGGACGTCCACAGATTTTGCAACGTGTGTATTCTCTGGTAGAGAACTTTGCAGGACGCTGCTGTTTTACTTTCATCGAAGTCTTAGCCATGAATTTACCTCCTATTATTTTGCAAATGGCATATTGAATAATCTTAATAACTCACGAGCTTCTTCATCAGTCTTAGCTGTTGTTACGAAGATAACATCCATACCTCTTACTTTATCTACCTTATCATATTCGATTTCAGGGAAGATGATCTGCTCCTTGATACCAAGTGCATAGTTTCCTCTGCCGTCAAATGCGTTAGGATTAACACCTCTAAAGTCACGAACTCGAGGCAGTGCAAGGTTTACCAGACGATCTAAGAATTCATACATCTTTTCGCCACGAAGTGTTGTCTTGCATCCGATTGCCTGACCTTCTCTGATTTTGAAGTTAGCAACTGAATTTTTAGCCTTTGTAGTTACGACTTTCTGTCCTGTGATTGTTTCCATATCCTTTACAGCGGATTCAAGAGCCTTTGCATTATCCTTAGCTTCTCCGACACCCATGTTCAGGACGATCTTATCGATCTTCGGAACTTCCATGATATTTTTATAACCAAACTTCTTGATCATAGCATCTACGATCTCGTCTTTATACATATCTTTAAGTCTGCTCACGTGTCTAGACCTCCTCTCTCCAATTAGTCGATTACTTCTCCTGTTGATTTTGCAAAACGGACTTTCTTATCGCCATCCATCTTGAAACCAACCTTTGTTGTCTTTCCTTTATGAACATACATAACGTTGGAGATATCGATTGGAGCTTCCTTCTCGATGATTCCGCCGTTTGGATTAGCTGCTGAAGGTTTTGTGTGCTTTGTAACTTTGTTAACACCTTCTACAACAACTCTTCCGTTCTTATGGTCTACAGAAAGGACTTTACCTTCTTTGCCTTTGCATTTTACTGCATCGCCGACCATAACTTTAACTGTATCGCCTTTTTTAATCTTTGATGTTGCCATAGTGAACCTCCTATAATACTTCCGGAGCTAAGGAAACAATTTTCATAAACTGTTTGTCACGAAGCTCTCTTGCTACTGGCCCAAAAATACGAGTTCCTCTTGGAGTCTTATCATCTTTAATGATAACAGCAGCATTTTCGTCAAATTTGATATAGGAACCGTCTTTACGACGAGCGCCCTTAACCGTACGTACAACTACAGCTTTTACGACATCGCCTTTTTTTACAACGCCGCCTGGTGTTGCATCTTTAACAGTAGCAACGATTACATCGCCAATGTTTGCATATCTTCTAGTTGATCCACCCATAACACGGATACAAAGAATCTCTTTTGCACCAGTATTATCAGCAACCTTAAGTCTGCTTTCCTGTTGTATCATGCCAATTCTCCTTCCAAATATTGTAAGATTATTTTACTCTTTCAACGATTTCAACAAGTCTCCATCTCTTGTCCTTAGATAATGGTCTTGTTTCCATAACCTTTACGGTATCACCGATGTTGCATTCGTTGTTCTCATCATGTGCTTTCAGCTTGTATGTCTTCTTTACGATCTTGTTGTAAAGAGGATGCTTTACATGGTCTTCTACAGCAACAACGATAGTTTTCTGCATTTTATTGCTTACGACCTTACCGGTACGTGTTTTTCTTAAATTTCTTTCTTCCACGATCTATTCTCCTTCCTGTCGAGAATTATTCTGCAACGTTAGCTTTTTCTGTAATAACAGTCTGAATTCTGGCAATGTTCTTGCGAACTTCTTTGATTCTGCTGGTATTATCAAGCTGGTTTGTTGCGTTCTGGAATCTCAAATTGAAAAGTTCTTTTTTAGCGGAAACTAACTCTTCTGCTAAGTCTGCAGCTGATTTAGCTTTTAAATCTTCTACATATTTATTAGTTTTCATTTGACACACCGCCTTCCAAATCTGCTTTAGAAACAATTTTACATCTACATGGAAGCTTATGTGATGCAAGACGTAATGCTTCTTTTGCTGTTTCTTCCGGAACACCTGCAATTTCAAACATTACACGTCCTGGCTTAACAACTGCTACCCAGTACTCTAAAGTTCCTTTACCGGAACCCATACGTGTTTCTGCTGGTTTGTTAGTTACTGGTTTATCTGGGAAAATCTTAATCCAAACCTTACCACCACGCTTGATGTAACGAGTCATAGCAACACGGGCTGCTTCGATCTGGTTAGATTTGATCCAACATGGCTCTAAAGCCACGATACCATATTCGCCGTAATTGATCTTATTGCCTCTCATGGCCTTACCTGCCATAGTTCCACGGAACTGTTTACGACGTTTTACTCTCTTCGGCATTAACATTATTTATCGCTCCCTTCCTTGTTTCCTTTAGTTGGAAGTACCTCGCCTTTGTAGACCCAAACCTTAACACCTACTTTACCGTAAGTTGTGTCTGCTTCAGCGAATCCGTAGTCAATATCTGCTCTCAGTGTCTGAAGTGGAATAGTGCCTTCTGAATAGAACTCTGTACGAGCCATATCAGCACCGCCCAGACGTCCTGAACAAGAAGTCTTGATTCCAAGTGCGCCAGCCTTCATTGTTCTTCCCATGCAGGATTTCATTGCACGACGGAAAGAAACACGATTTTCAAGCTGCTGAGCGATGTTCTCAGCAACAAGCTGTGCATCTCTGTCAGGTCTCTTGATCTCTTTGATATCTACTAATACTTTTTTATCTGTTAATTTAGCAAGTTCCTTCTTCGTTACTTCGATCTCAGCGCCGCCCTTACCGATTACAACACCAGGTTTAGCTGTGTAGATGATAACCTTTACGCGGTCAGATGCTCTTTCGATCTCGATCTTTGCGATTCCGGCATTGTATAATTTCTTTTTCAGGAAGTTACGAATGTTGTAATCTTCTACTAAGAAATCTGAAAAATCGCCTTCAGCATACCATTTGGAATCCCAATCTTTAATAACGCCGACTCTCAGGCCGTGAGGATTAACTTTCTGTCCCATTACTCTTCCTCCTATCTTTCATCAAGCACTACTGTAATGTGGCTCATTCTCTTTAAGATTCTATAAGCTCTACCCTGTGCTCTTGGTCTTACTCTCTTCATTGTCGGTCCCTGATTTGCATAACATTCTGCAATATAAAGGTTTTCTTTCTTCATGCCGTTGTTGTTCTCAGCATTTGCGATTGCTGATTCTACGATTTTCTTTACGACACCTGAAGCATAACGCGGATTGTACTCAAGGATTGCAAGAGCAGTTTCAACGTCTTTGCCACGGATCGCATCTAATACAAAACATGCTTTCTGAACAGGAATTCTAGCGTAAGATAACTTTGCGCTTGGTCTTGTATCCTTGTTCGCATTTCTTTCACGTTTAATTTGGGATCTATGTCCTTTTGCCATGGATTAAAACCTCCTTTCAAATTATCTCACTTTGGATTTCTTTTCGTCTTTTCCATGTCCTCTGTAAGTTCTTGTTGCAACGAACTCACCAAGTTTATGTCCAACCATATCTTCGGTTACATATACCGGAACGTGCTTTCTTCCGTCATGAACTGCAATTGTATGTCCCACGAATGAAGGGAAAATTGTAGAACGACGTGACCAGGTTTTGATAACCTGCTTCTGTCCAGCTGCGTTCATAGCATCTACTTTTTTCAGTAAACTTTCGTCAGCGAAAGGTCCTTTTTTAAGTGATCTAGCCATTTTGTCTCCTCCTTACTATTTGATTGCCTTACCATCTCTACGTCTTACGATCAGCTTGTTAGAAGATTTTTTCTTCTTACGTGTCTTAAGACCAAGAGCAGGTTTGCCCCAAGGTGTACATGGGCCAGGACGACCGATTGGTGCTCTACCTTCACCACCACCGTGTGGATGGTCATTAGGGTTCATAACAGAACCGCGGACTGTTGGGCGGATACCCATGTGACGCTTACGTCCTGCTTTACCAATCTTAACAAGGCTGTGATCTCCGTTACCTACGATACCGACTGTAGCTCTACATTCAATCGGTACCATTCTCATTTCGCCTGAAGGAAGACGAAGTGTTGCGTACTTACCTTCTTTAGCCATGAGCTGTGCGCTGTTACCTGCACTACGAACCATCTGTCCACCCTTACCAGGATGAAGCTCGATGTTGTGTACCTGTGTACCTACCGGGATAGCTGCTAAAGGTAAGCAGTTACCGATGCGTACTTCTGCTTCTGCTCCGCTCATAACAGTCATACCGTCTGTTAATCCTTCAGGAGCAAGGATATATGCTTTCTCGCCGTCTGCGTAGCAGATCAGTGCGATGTTAGCTGTTCTGTTTGGATCGTATTCAACACCAACTACTGTTGCCGGGATACCATCTTTACCATTTCTCTTGAAATCGATAATTCTGTATTTCTTCTTTGCACCACCACCGTGATGTCTTACTGTGATTTTACCCTGATTATTACGTCCGGAATGCTTTGGCATTGCTACACAAAGGGATTTTTCCGGTACTGTCTTTGTAATTTCAGAGAAATCAGATCCAGTCATGTTTCTTCTGGAAGGTGTATATGGGTTATATGTCTTAATTCCCATGATTGTTTCTCCTTTCAATCTGCGATTTGTTATCACACTTTACTGTGTTTATTGCCTGTCAAAGACCGATCTTACAGTCCTGCGAAGATCTCGATGTCTTTGCTTTCCTCAGTCAGCTGTACGATGGCTTTCTTTGTCTTAGCAGTTGTTCCAACTACCATACCACGTCTTTTCTTCTTACCGTCGTTGTTCATTGTGTTAACCTTTGCTACCTTAACACCGTCAAACATCTTTTCAACAGCTTCTTTGATCTGAGACTTGTTTGCTTCCGGATGAACCAGGAAAGTATATTTCTTTTCGCCCATAGCGTTCATGCTCTTTTCTGTTACTACAGGTTTCAGAATTACGTCATAATATTTGATATCTGCCATTATGCGTACACCTCCTCAATCTTTGCTGCGGAGTCTTTTGTAAGAACAATAGTTCCGGCTTTCATAATGTCATATACATTGATCTGGCTTGTTAATGTTGTATCGATTGAAGCAAGGTTTCTTGCGGAAAGAACTGTGTTTGCATCGTTCTCAGCAAGGATTACAAGACCTTTTTCAACTTTGAGGTTATCCATAACCTGCTTGAAGTTCTTTGTCTTTACTTCGTCGAATTTCAGTTCGTCAACAACGATCAATTTGTTTTCCTGTAATCTGCTTGTTAAAGCGGATTTCAGTGCTAATCTCTTTTCCTTCTTATTTAACTTGAAGGAGTAATCTCTAGGTGTTGGAGCAAATACAACTCCGCCTCCTGTCCACTGTGGAGATCTTGTAGAACCCTGTCTTGCATGACCTGTTCCTTTCTGTCTCCAAGGTTTTCTACCACCACCGGATACTTCAGAACGTGTTTTTGCTTTCTGTGTACCCTGACGGTTGTTTGCAAGCTGCTGGACAACTGCAAGGTGAACTAAATGCTCGTTGACTTCTACGCCAAACACTGCATCACTCAGCTCCATTGTGCCAACTTCTTTGCCTTCCATATTATAAACAGATACGTTTGCCATCTGAATGGTCCTCCTTTCATCCTAATTAAGCTTCCACTCTAGTGGTTTCTTTGATTGTTACTAAAGCTTTTTTAGGTCCCGGTACTGAACCCTTTACTAAAAGTAAATTCTTTTCAGCATCAACCTTAACAACTTCAAGATTCTGAACTGTTACCTTTACGCAACCCATATGTCCAGGCATTCCTTTTCCTTTAAATACTTTTGAAGGAGAAGAACATGCACCGTTGGAACCCTGATGACGATGGAATTTAGAACCATGTGCCATAGGTCCTCTGTGCTGACCATGTCTCTTGATCGCGCCCTGGAATCCTTTACCCTTTGAAGTTGCAGTAGCATCGATCTTATCACCTTCAGCAAAGATATCAGCTTTGATTTCCTGTGCAAGTGCATACTCATCTGCGTTTTCAAACTTGAATTCTCTTACAAATCTCTTGGAAGAAACTCCAGCTTTTTCGAAGTGTCCTTTTTCAGCCTTTGTTGCGCCGTTTCTGTGGATTACTTCTTTCTTTCCTGCTTTGTCTTTGTTGACAATCTTGTCTTTCTTGTCTACAAAGCCGACCTGAACTGCGCTGTAACCGTCATTCTCAACTGTTTTGATCTGGGTTACTACACAAGGTCCTGCCTGAAGTACGGTTACAGGAATTAAAGAACCGTCTTCATTGAAGATTTGAGTCATTCCGACTTTTGTTGCTAAAATAGCTTTCTTCATTCTGTTACCTCCTTGTTTCTACAGCGGAACGAGTCATCGGCTCCCGCCTCGTCGTTCATTCTAGATCCGGGTAATCGGTAAATATAAGTGGAACATTTTGTTACTTCTATATCAACCTTTCATAAAGGATCTAATCTGTTTGGTTTGACTAGTTGTTTTTCATCTTGATGCCGATGTACACACCTGCCGGCATCTCAAGTCTCTGCAGTGCATCAACTGTTTTCTGTGTTGGTGCAATTACATCGATCAGTCTCTTATGTGTTCTCTGTTCGAACTGTTCACGGGAATCTTTGTACTTGTGAACTGCACGAAGGATTGTAACTACTTCCTTTTTAGTAGGAAGCGGTACAGGTCCACTTACCTGAGATCCGTTCTTCTTAACTGTTTCGATGATTTTTTTTGCAGATGCATCAACTAATTGATGATCGTAGGCTTTCAATGTAATTCTCATTACCTGTTGATTTGCCATAAAAAAAGTCGCCTCCTTTTCGCACTTTTGTTTCTTAAGTACGACAAGCGGTGACTGTACACTCTCCCGTGTGTGTTCTGGACTCACACGTCGTTTCTGCTCTTCGGCAGACTCCATATTTGGTACAGTGACTTGTCGTCAGTTTCCTAACTTGACATTCGCTCCACGGAAAACCTGCATAGAATGCAGCAACCTCACGCTTCATAGCTATCATGCCACAGCAATATTGAGTATAAACCAGGGTCTATGGGATTGCAAGTATTTTTTTTGCGAAATTGTATTTTTTTTGTATTTTTTTTCGTACAAAGCAATTTTTGGGGTATATATGATGAAAATACGAAAGAACTGCCCTGTATCAATGCAATCACGCTTGACTACCTTGCGATATGTGGCGGATTTGTTTACAAATCCGTCATGCAGCCACCACGCATCGGCAAAGCCGATTCTTCATGCGTGGTGGTTCCCGTTTACAAATCTCAGTCGTCTGCGCTATCGATTGCTTATGATACAGGACAGTTCTTTCTCGTGTACATATATATCCCTGATGGGAACCTTCTATATTATATATAGCTGATGTATATAGATTATATATTGGTTAATTGCATTACACTTCTATGGTAATGTGTTGTGTTTCTTCTATTAATATAATAGAATGTTTCATATAATAGGATGTTTATACGCGTTTGTTTTTTACATCGTCGAACTCCTGAAGAATTTCTGCGTCAGGAGCCGGTGTCAGAAGGCTGACAACGACGATGCAGATCAGGCTGATAATGAAACCGACCAACAGGGAATAAAGACCTGTGTAGTCGCCGATCGTTACGCGGATCGCATTACCTGCTTCATCTACAGTAGAGACGATCTTTAAGTAGTCCCATACGATAACTGTGATCGCGCCGGATAAAACACCGGCAACTGCGCCCTGCAGATTGGTACGTTTCCAGAACAGGGATAACACAACAAGCGGTCCGAAGGCTGCACCGAAGCCTGCCCATGCGTTGGATACAAGTCCCATGATGGAGCTGTTCGGATCAAGTGCGATCAAGTAAGCAAGTACTGCAATGACGAGTACTGTAATACGGCTGATATTCAGAACTGTCTTATCATCCGCATCCTTTTTAAATACACCCTTGTAGATGTCTTCCGCTACGGAAGAAGCACTGACAAGGAGCTGGGAATCTGCTGTTGACATGATCGCAGCCAAAATACCGCACAAGAAGATACCACCGACCACCGGCAGATAATAGTTTTCCGTAAAGAGCTGCAGGATCATCTTAATAAATACTTTTTCTGTATCGCCGCCTTCCAGTGGAGTTGTCAGGAATGCTCTGCCGACTACACCGATGAAGCATGCAAAGGACAGGGAAAGTGCAACCCAGATGATCGCTACTGTTTTGGATTTTTTTAATTCTTTTTCGTCGCGGACTGCCATGAAACGTACAAGGATATGTGGCATACCACAATAACCGAGTCCCCATGCAAGCTGTGAAATGATATCAATTGCTGAATATGTCTTATCTCCATTTCTGACAAGGCTCAGGAATGCGGAAGAGCCGCCCGCAACGCCCTGTGCATCCAGTGCTGCGGAAAGGTTACCTCCAATGATCCCATATGCCATGATCGGAACGATCAGAAGACCGATCAGCATCAGTGTTCCCTGGATAAAGTCTGTCACACAGACTGCCATGAACCCGCCAAGGAATGTGTATACCAGAATAACAAGTGCACCGATCGTCAGTGCAATGCGGTAATCTACACCAAATACGGAATTGAAAAGCTTACCGCCGGATGCCAGTGCTGATGCGGTATAAACAAGGAAGAAAATAACAATCGTGATCGAAGAGATCAGCAGAAGCACTTTCTTCTTATCATGGAATCTGTTCTCAAAGTAAGTAGGCAGTGTCAGGGAATTGTTCGCCCGGATCGTATAACGGCGAAGCGGTCCTGAAATAACCAGCCAGTTTACAACCGTTCCGAGGAAAAGGCCGATCGCGATCCACGACTGTCCTGTTCCCAGCGCATATACGCCGCCCGGAAGCCCCATCAGAAGCCATCCGCTCATATCCGATGCCTGTGCGGAAAGCGCTGCCACAAAGCCTCCAAGACTTCTGCCTCCCAGAAAATAATCTTCTGCACTGCTGTTCTTCTTTGCGTAAGCAGCTCCGACTGCTACCATGCCCAGAAGATAGAGTACAAACGCTACAATGATCCAACCTAATGTATTACTCATGTTCTCCTCCCATATGTATGAATTTCGATTGTTTTGACTACTCTTTGCTACGGTAAAGTACAAAACTGTTACCTATTATAATGTATGAAATAGCATTTCGTCAAGGATACGTGTATACAATTTTAGACAAACAGAAAGGTGTCTGCACCGCAAACACCTTTTCTGCTTTATTTTGTAACTTTCGTCGTTTTTGCTGCACCTCTGGCTCTAAACACTTTACGATAGCTGCTTATCTTTTTCTTTGGTACTTTGAAGGCTGCTTTTTTATGAATTCCTTTGAATGCCTGTCTGCCGACATTTTTCTTGGTCAGCTTTGTTGTTTTCACCGTGATCTTCTTTAATTTACTGCAGCCATAGAATGCCTTTTTGCCGATCTTTGTGACATTCTTTCCAATCACAACTTTTTTCAGCTTCTTATTGTTTTTGAATGCATTTGCTGCGATCGAAGTTACCTTATAAGTCACCTTATCAATTGTAACAGTGTCAGGGATCGTCACGGAAGCTTTCTGCTTTTTGCTGCCTTTGTATACAACCGTAGGATTCTTTTCTGCAGCGCTTGTTACCTGATAGCTGGCACCTTTCGCTGTCAGCTTTGTGCCCTTTGCAGGTACTTTTATATCCTGCCCCGGCTGCTGGCTTGGCGATCCGCTTGGTTTCTGGCTTGGCGATTCGCTTGGCTGCTGGCTCGGCGATTCACTTGGCTTCCGGCTCGGCGATTCGCTCGGCTGTGTACTGGATGGCAGTTTCGGGATTGCAACTGCAGCTTTCTTTTCATGACAAATGCTGCATTCCTCGTGTCTGCTTCCCTCTGCCTGCTCCGTTGCTTCTCTGTCAATGATCCATGTAAAGCTATGCCCTTTGGCAGGAACCACTACTGTGTTTGCTGACACTTCATTCGTTCCTTCCTGATCTGCGTAAAGTTTTCCGCAGGCACTGCATTTGTAATAAGCCTTGTTTCCTGCTTCTGTACACTTTGGTTCTTTGGCTTTTACTTCCTGTAAGGTATAATCATAACTTTCCTGTTTCTGTTCGTTCGCATAGGTATAAACTGTATGCGCCTCATCTTTTGCGCAGTCCTGATAGGTGATATTCTGGTATACCTTTACGCCGCCTAATACCGGATAAGCTTGCACATCATTTCCGGAGAGTGTCTGTCCCCAGACCGGTTCCTCACGGTCTGCCTGCAGCAGATATGTGATCTCACCGCTTTCAAATGCCTGCGAGGGTTTTCCTTCGGTCTGTTTGATTGTTGCATCTTCTGAACATCCAAACGCATCTCCTGTGTACAGGTCAACATCGTAGTATGCATTCTGAAAGTCAGCCTTATAACCTTTGCCACAAATACCACCCACATTTGTATTTCCACTGACAGTTGCCTGACTATAGCAGTTTTCAACAAGACTGCAATAATCATATCCACAAATACCACCCACATTTTTCTTTCCTGTTACTTTTCCCATGTTATAACAATCCACTATTTTACAACTATCACTGTCATCCTCAACATCATATCCCCAACCAGCAATTCCACCAACATCCTCATTTCCACTGACACTTCCTATGTTGTAGCAGCTTTCAATTATAGAATAATTATCTCCACAAATACCACCTATTTCTCTGTTACCACAAACATTTCCTGCATTGTAACAATTTTCTACTATACCATGATGAATGCGGCCACTAATACCGCCTATATATAAGACACCACCTACTCTAGCAGTACTATAACAGTTCTGAATCGTTCCACAATTATTGTAACCACAAATACTACCAATATAATAATTTCCTCTCATATAAGAATCCAAAATTCCTAAATTTCTGATCACTCCATCATGATATCCAAACAAACCAATACTGCCTTTAAAGCGCATATCCACATCATCTGCTGCTTCATCCCTGTTCACATACACACCACTAATACTATGTCCATTTCCATCAAAAATGCCTTTGTAGTACCCAGTAATTTTCCCCTTTTCATCTGCCATTCCCATCGGACTCCATGCGTGGAAAGACGTTCCATTTGTAACTTTTCCGTCATCATCTGTATTAATGCTTGCCAGCAGATCTTCATTCACCGTGATATCTGCTGTCAGAACTGCATTCGCCTTCAGATTCTGCGCGGTTCCATCTGTCAGTGTTCCGTTTACAAGTCCGGCAAACCAGTAGAGCTGCCCTGCATTTCCGATTTCGTAGGCTTCGTCACTGTCCGTTATTTCGCCATTGGCATCTATATCATATTTGCCGGTTGTAAGTACTGCAGGCTCGTATGCGCTACAGATTGTACAAAATCCATTTTCATATACATGTGGTCCAAAAACAACAGGGGCATTCGCATTATTATAAGTAGTTCCTGCGATTCCTGTGCTTTCGATACATCCTTTGTATTCAGTTACCTGATATACCTTTGCGCCGCCTAATACCGGATAAGCTTGCACGTCATTTCCGGAAAGCGTCTGTCCCCAGACCGGTTCCTCACGGTCTGCCTGCAGCAGATATGTGATCTCGCCGCTTTCAAATGCCTGCGAAGACTTTCCTTCGGTCTGTTTGATTGTTGCATCTTTTAAATATCCAATCGCATCTCCTGTGTACAAATTTGAATCATAGTATGCATTCTGAAAGTCAACCTTATTACTATTACCACAAATACCCCCAACATTTGTATTTCCGCTGACAGTTGCCTGACTGTAGCAATTTTCAACCAGACTGCTACCGATATATCCTCCGATACCACCAATGTCTTTTGTATCCCCTATCACGTTTCCTCTATTGTAACAATCTTTTATCCATATTGTATTACCAGATCCGGAACTTTCTCCAACAATTCCGCCAACATAAAATTTCCCGTTAACTTTTCCAACATTGTAACACCCTTGCAATGTGGCACTATTATCTCCACAGATACCACCTATACTTCTAGTAGCTCCATAAACATATCCTGTATTATAACAGTTTTCTATTATGCTATCACCTTCACTGCGACCACAAATACCTCCTATATAGGAATCACCACATACTGTAGCAGCACTATAACAATTTTGGATAGTTCCACCATCATTGTAACCACAAATGCCACCAATGCAATCTTTTCCTCTCATATAAGAATCTAAAACAGATAAATTTCTGGTCACTCCGCTATAATATCCAAATAAACCAATACAGCTTTTAAACCATGTATGCACATCATCCGCTGCCTCATCTCTGTTTACGTATAAGCCACTGATACTGTGCCCATTTCCATCAAAAATACCCGTATACCATCCTGTCAAATACCCCTTTTCATCTGCCATTCCCATTGGTCGCCATGCTTTGAAAGAACTACCATTTGTAACCTTTCCGTCTTCCTCTGTATTAATGCTTGTCAGCAGATCTTCATTCACTGTGATATCAGCTGTCAAAACTGCGTTCGCCTTCAGATTCTGCGCGGTTCCGTCTGTCAATGTTCCGTTTACAAGCCCGGCAAACCAGTAAAGCTGCCCTGCATTTCCGATTTCGTAGGCTTCGTCACTGTCCGTTATTTCGCCGTTGGCATCTATATCATATTTGCCGGTTGTAAGTACTGCAGGCTCGTATGCGTCACAGCCGTCGTCTGTGCAGAAACCATTTTTATATGTGTGTGTTCCGTCCGCGGTTTCTGTGTCCGGATCTGCTGTTTCTGCATCCAGATCTGTGTTCTCTGCTTCCCTGTTCTCAGCTCCACCGTTTTCTACTTCTGGCTCACCTGTATTTTTCTCTGCTTCTACTACTCCCGCTCCCGTTTCCCCTGTAACAGCATTCTCACTGACTGCCAGCACTGTTTCTTCTGCATTTACGTCTGCCACATTTGCAGAGGTAAACACAAGCATTGCTGCCATAGCTGCTGCGATCATTTTTCGGACTTGTCTGCCGACTGCTCTGTTTCTACTCTTTTCCATCATTTTATTTTCCTTTCACACATTTCCGTCGTTTTTACCAAACACCATATTTTTTCCCATAAACCGCTTTGCGCATCCGGTACTTTTAGTATCAACATATGTGAAAATTATAAGAGATATCTCTCTGCCTGTCAATGTTTGCCAACATCCGCCGCCAGAGTATCCATGAAATTTCGTTCGCGGATTTTGGACAGCGTTTTCTTGCAATTCATTTACATATCCCTTGACGTTTTCAAAAGCGTAGTCCACAATAGAATAAAATGTACAGAAAGGATTACACCCATGTGGATAGCAGATAATTGGAAAGATTATGAAGTACTGGACACCTCAGACGGCGAAAAGCTGGAGCGCTGGGGTGATTATATTTTAGTGCGCCCGGATCCGCAGGTCATCTGGAGCACAGGGCATGATGCCAAAGAATGGAAACAGAAAAACGGACACTACCATCGCAGCGTCAAAGGCGGCGGTCAGTGGGAATTTTTTGACCTGCCAAATGAATGGACGATCTCCTACCGGGAGCTTACCTTCCATCTCAAGCCGTTCAGTTTTAAGCATACGGGACTTTTCCCGGAGCAGGCGGTAAACTGGGACTGGTGTGCACAGAAGATCCGGGCAGCCAGAGAAAAGGATCCGGGCAGAGAGCTTAAGGTATTAAATCTGTTCGCTTATACCGGCGGTGCTACGATCTCCGCAGCAAATGCCGGTGCAAATGTCACACATGTCGATGCCTCCAAAGGAATGGTTACGTGGGCAAAAGAAAATGCGGTTTCAAGCAATATTCCCGGCGATAAGATCCGCTGGCTGGTAGACGACTGCGCCAAATTTGTAGAGCGCGAGATCCGGCGCGGCAATACTTACGATGGCATCATCATGGATCCGCCATCTTATGGAAGAGGACCAAAGGGCGAGATCTGGAAGATCGAAGAAAGCATTTTCCCATTCATTGAACTGACTTCCAAAGTATTATCCAAAGATCCTGTTTTCTTTTTGATCAATTCCTATACGACAGGACTGCAGCCTGCTGTCCTCTCCTATATGTTAAATACGGTACTGACAAAGAAGCTGGGCGGTCATGTAGTCGCAGACGAGATCGGCTTACCGGTCACAAAATCCGGGCTGGTTCTGCCATGCGGTGCCAGCGGCAGATGGAGTATGGACTAAAGATACTGCACACAGGCAGTTCACAGCTATTACAGCTTGCGTTTCTGCTCTTTCTACACAATTAATTGATTACAAGACGTATGCAATCCATGCGCCGGAAATGAGGCAAAAGATGAAAAACGGAACAATGATGCAATATTTCGAATGGTATGTGCCATCCGACGGTTCTTTATGGAACCAGCTTAGTGAAAAAGCTCCTGCACTTGCAGAAGCGGGTATTACCGCGGTCTGGTTACCTCCGGCTTACAAAGATGCCTATGGTACAAACGGTGTCGGTTATGCGGTGTATGATCTGTACGACCTCGGCGAATTTGACCAGAAAGGCAGTGTTGCAACCAAATATGGCACAAAAGCGGAATATCTGGCTGCAATCCATACCTGTCAGGAATATGGAATTGATGTTTATGCTGATATCGTACTGAATCACAAGATTGGTGCTGACGGAACAGAAATAATAAATGCCGAAGAATGTAATACAAGAAACAGGGAACAGGAAACAACAGGCATCGAACAGATCACCGCCTGGACCATTTTTAATTTCCCAGGAAGAAAAGGCAAATATTCTGATTTTGTCTGGACATCCAAATGCTTTGACGGTGTAGACTGGGATGATAAACAGAAAAAGAACAGTATTTATCTCTTTGAAGGAAAAGAATGGGACAAGGATGTGGATTCAGAAAACGGAAATTATGATTATCTGATGGGGGCAGATATTGATTTCAGCGAACCTGAGGTAATTGCCGAACTTACCAAATGGGGAAAATGGTATCTGGATCAGACACAGGTAGATGGATTCCGTCTGGATGCATTAAAACACATTGACTATGATTTTTACCGCGACTGGATTCCTGCCATGCGCAGCTATGCAGGTCGCGAACTGTTTACTGTCGGTGAATACTGGCACAGGGAATGCTGGGCACTCGAAGCCTATCTGGAAAAAACAAATTATGCACTGTCTTTGTTTGATGTACCGCTTCATTTTAATTTCCACTATGCATCGTATAACAGTGAAGGCTATGATCTGCGCAAGATCTTTGATGGCAGTCTTGTTGCTGCAAAGCCGCAGAATGCAGTTACTTTTGTAGACAATCACGATACAGAGCCGGGGCAGGCACTCTGCTCTTTTGTAGACAGCTGGTTCAAACCGCTTGCCTATGCGCTCATCCTGCTGCGCGAAGCGGGATATCCGTGTGTCTTTTACGGAGACTGCTACGGTATTCCGTCCCAGAATGTGGCTCCGGTCGGCAAAACGCTTACCAATCTGCTCTCTGTCAGAGCTTCCCATGCTTACGGAGCACAGCATGATTACTTTGATGACTATCATTGTATCGGATTTACCAGAGAAGGGCTTGCAGAAGATGAAAATACCGGACTTGCCTGCATCCTCTCTTCCAAAAATGACACCCAGAAGACCATGTATGTCGGGAAACATCATAGTGGGCAGAAGTTTTTTGATGTGCTATTCGGCTATCGCCATATGGTTACGATCGATGCGGACGGAAACGGTTCCTTCCCTGTTCACGGCAGATCAGTTTCTGTCTGGATTCCGGTGTAACTGCTAATCCGAAAGTTCCACCGCTGTATTTAAAGCCGCAGAAGTTTCCAGACCGATGGAAAACGCATGTCTTTTCGCACCATCGGTTCTACATCCGGGAAGTACCGGAGCATACGATACCCATAAAACAGGAGCATTCCGGCAATGATCACGATCAGAAGCTGTAGTGCTCCTTTTGGTCTGCAGCCTTTGATATAACGGCAGAATGCCAGATATAACAGAAAAAGCAGCCAAACATAAATAAACGGATGCATGGAAAATGCCGCAGCAAAATGTCCGGTCAGAAGCAGGACACCTGCTCTCGTCAAACCGCATCCCGGGCATGGCAGTCCATACAGGATCTGCACCGGACATACATCATGAAAAATAAGCGCAAAAAGGATAAGACATGCCAATGTCGCAGCACATCCTATCCCATTCTTTTTCAGATCATCTTTTATTCTCTCTACAATATCATGCATTTCGGTAAAACAACCTGTCTTCTTTTTTTCATTTCCAGTGCATCATTACAACATGGCATATGATAACCTGTTGTCCGCTTTTCTGCATGCTTTTATTTTCTCTGTTCTTCCAGCAGATCAAAAAGGGCATCATCACTGTCTTCCACCCACGCGGTCTCTTCCTCTTTATTCAGTCCCAGAAACTTTGCCAGCGTCTCCTCTGTATCGGAATTGTTCCATGCAATGATATAATCATCGATTGCTTCCAGTTCTATCTCGTGCGAAAGATATCGTTCTTTAAAAGTTTTGCTCATGTAAGCCTCCGTTCTGTACCTCTTGTATACTATTGCCCGCAACTCGTCTTATTGCTCTTCCTGTCCGTAAATCTCCTGCTTTAAAAGCTTTTTATTTGCCTCAAAATCCACCTGCAGAACTGCCATCTTACGGATCGTGGCATTGGAATAAGTGCCTTCTGCCGGAACCGTGCTCTGTACCACATCATAGGTCAGAAGTTTACTTGCCTGCGTTGACAGGCTGTACATTTCCGTCTGTGTCAGGTTTGTTGTCAGATTCGGGAACAGACCGTCTATCAGTTCACCGGAATTGGTTGCCATGGCAAGCGGCAGCTTTTTCATAACGGCGGAAAGTACTTTTCTCTGTCTTTCCGTTCTGCCGAAATCCGTTCCGATATATCTGTTTCTGCTATAAGCAAGTGCCTGTGGACCGTTCAGATGGATTTCTCCGCTTAAGGAGGTATCCAGATAATCAGTCGTCATCTCTTTTCCTTCCAGCAGATTGTATTCATTTAAGTAAGCATTGATCCACTGTACTTCCTCATTCGTCACTTCCAGATCCACACCGCCGACTGCATCTACCAGACTTGCAAACGCCTGAAAGTTCACAAGTACATATCTGTTTACTTCAATATCCAGATTCTGCTTGATCGTCTCACACAAAAGCGCAGGTCCGCCATAAGCGTAAGCCGCATTTAACCGATTGCTGTCATGTCCCGGAATATCCACATACATATCACGAAGCAGTGAGGTCATGTGGATTGTCTTTGTCTTATTGCTGATGGAAATCAGGATCATTGCATCGGAGCGGCCGTCTTCTCCGTTTTCACGGGAATCGTTTCCGATCAGCAGCACATTGATCACGCCCTGTTCCTTTAAGGAACCGCTTGCAAGCTCGTCCGACTTTTCATAATTCATTTTGTGGTAGATCCGTCCCATTGTCAGATACCACCACAGGAAAAATGCCAGAATGACAATACCAATGATCAGCAGTATTTTCTTTGGCTTGGACATCCTGTCCTTCTTGTTGCCGTCTTTCTTTTTCTGTCTCTTATCGGCTTTTCTGTTGGACTTTTTATGCTGTTTCTTCCTATTTTCAGATACAGGCGGTTCGTATCCCCGGTGCTTTTTCTCAGGCGCTATGCTCCGGCGGTCAGAGACAGTTCCCTGTCTCCGGTGAACTGACGCTTCCCTGTCTGTGTTACGGTATCTGTCTGTCTCTTCGGACGTTCTTCTCCTGCTTGCCGTATCTGCTGCATGGCTCATCTGTCTTTCACCCACGCTGTTTCTATGTTCCGGCTGTCCCGCCGCAGTTGTATATCCGCCTGCGGATCTCCTCTCATAGCTTGCCTGCCTCTTTGGCGTTACTTCTGTGGCAAACTCAGTCTTTAATTCTTTTTCCTTTGGCTCTTCGTTGTATATGATGGTTCTGTTCGGTGACACCTGTTCCTTGCGGACACCTGCCAGCTCTTCGTCCAAAAAGCGTTCCAGCCCATCCTGTATTGCCTTATTTTCTTCAATCGAATCCTTATTCATCTTTATCACCCTTCGAAATCATAGCATGCCTTTCCGAAAATTCCTAGCGAAAAAAGGAATCTTAAACAAATCTTCAAAAAGTTCCTGCAAAATTTACGAAGAGACCTGTGCTTTTTTATAGAAAGGATCCTTGGATATGATGATACCACCAACAACCAATATTGCCCCGATCATACCACTGATCCCCAAATGCTCTTTCAGAAAAATACTACCCATGATTGCAGAACTTACCGGGCTGACTGCGATAAGCAATCCTGCCCGTTCTGCAGTCAGACGGCTTTGCGCCACCGGCTGGAGGGTGAACCCGAAGCCCGTACAGACAACTGCCAGATAAATGACCATGAGCCAGCTCGTCTGTCCCTGTGGCAGTGTCGGCTGTTCAAACAGGAACGATGCAATCATTCCGAGCGCACCAATCGTTCCGACCTGTACCATTCCGATCAGCAGAGAATCATCATTGTGCGATAATCTGTCTGTGATAATGATCGCAACCGCATATAAGATACCGGATAAAATACCGATCAGTTCTCCTGTTCCCAGTGCGATCCTGCCACCTTCCAGCGTCAGGAATCCAATTCCGGTCATAGAAATCAGAACACCTGCCACACTATATTTTGCAGGCAGTCTGCGCAAAAGCACCGCTTCAAAGATCGGTACAAATACGATCGCCATATTTTCCAAAAAAGATGATGTAGATGAGGCTGTCAGCCGGAGCGTAAAAAGCTCTGCCGTCATAACGCAGAAAAAGGCCAGTCCGACCAGCAATCCCTTTAGCAGGGTCTGTTTTTTGATCTTCACAAGCCTTTTCCCAAATGGGATACAGAGAAGCAGAAATGCCAGCAAAAATCTGACTCCCAGCAGATTAAACGGATTCATCGCGTTCATTGTGACCTTCGACATCACAAAGGATGTACTTCTGGCAACCAGTACAAAAATCAGTAAAATCTCGGCTCCCCGTTCTGTTTGTATGCTGTTTTTTATATTCATTTGTATATCTCCCTGCTTTTTTCAGACAGTATAGCACCCGGTATATACAACGGTTCAGCCGCGCTTTATTCATATGCCCTGTGATATTGCCCATTTTATGCCTGCGAAAGAGAAGCCACTGTAATCGTATACTTACTTTCACCGTCCGCAAGTATCTTACCATTCTCATCAAACATTGTCACGGATTTCCCGTCTGCATCCGCGATCGTGAAGCAGCGATTTTGTGTTACGCCCCGATCAGGCTCTCATGAAGGAACGACAGCATTTTCCGATAGCTTTCCTCTCTCGCCTCCATACATTCCTTTGGATACTTCTTTTCCATCGTCAGGAAGTGTCCCAGCATACGGCGCAGCTTCTCTATATCGCCTCCGCCCATGGCAGCAAGCGCTTCCTCCGGCATTCCAAGCAGATGACTGCCTTTTTCATAGATCATGCACTCATAACGATGTGGATATTGATTTTCCTGCAAAACCTGCATTATACGCTTCACTGCCTGATCAGACGGCCATGTATCATCATAGCCCGGTGCCAGAAACAGCCAGTCGCAGTTTCCGTTTTCCACCTTGATCCGGCTTGCATCCGTTCTGCCATCAAAACATTCATTATAATAGAAACGGTTCATTGCTTTAGAATCATAACGCGGATCTTTTTTCCATTTTTTTAATGTAGCAGACAAGTGCGAAAGTGCCTGGGCAGGTTCATACGGAATATCTTCCCCATGCAATGTAAAATAAGATTTGTGCTGTCTGATGACCATATTTTTGCAGCCTTCCACCACAAAATCAAAGCCCGAAACAACGATCGCACAACTGATCTGTGGAAAGTAAGCGCCGCAGAGCGCAGTATACGCAGCGCCAAGCGAAAGGCCTGTCATGCCGATCTTTGTAATCTTTACCGGACATTTTTGCAATAGCCAGTCAATCGCACGTTCCACATAATCGAGCGGAATTGCGACAGTCTGCTTTGAAAGCGGCTTCCATAGATAATAACCCACTGCTAACACGCTGTATCCTTCTCTTGCTAAAATAGCAGCTCTTGCTTCTACCACATTCCGTGTCTCTCCACTGCCACCCACAAAAATAACCGCTTTATCCACATAGCGGTCTCCCTGATAAAAACTGCCAAGAAAGCCTTCCGCTTCCAATGTACAGAGCAGATCCGGTTTTCTGCTTTCTCCCTGCTGCATAAAAAATCCCTCCCGTGTTACATGTTAGTCTTTTCTAACCAGAATTGTAACACAGAAGGGATTGTTTTGCTATCTTTTATTGAGGTCCTGCCAGCTTTCTCTTTCCGTTCATCCTATGCCGGACTTCCTTCTGCCGCCGCTTCCTGCAGGCTTCTTCTGATCAGATACTCTTCCTCACTGTCAATCGCAAATCTGTCAAATGTAATATGCTCAAGTGCTTCCTCTGCGATTGCTGCGCAGTTATCTGCCATTCTGTCCATATTATATAAAATAGAAGAATAAGTTCCTGTCAGCTTACCGCCGGCAAACATTTTGGATATATAATCTGTGATCCGATCCTGCAGCTTCTTCATTCTTTTCACCGGCTGCCTTCTGCAGGGCGTCACTCATACTGTTCATACCATATAAGAACAGCGCAAGACCACCCACCAGACCAAATATTACCTGTACTTTTTCATTCATACACTTTCTCCTTTGCCTGATACACTTTTTTCAGTGTATCAGGCGGGAGAAAAGTGCAATATCGCCTTCCCGTAAAATAAAAGTAAAATTTGTGTCAAGTATGCAGCAGCTTTGCCAGATCTTCTTCCGGTGTGGAAATCTTTCCAATATTATAGTTCTTTACCAGAATATCCAGTACATCCCCGGACAAAAATGCAGGCAGTGTAGGTCCAAGCAGAATATCATGAATCCCCAGATGCAGCAGCGTCAAAAGAATACAGACTGCCTTCTGCTCATACCAGGAAAGCACCATGGAAAGCGGTAGTTCATTGACACTGCAGCCAAATGCCTCTGCCAGCGCAAGTGCGATCCTAATCGCACCATAGGCATCATTGCACTGCCCGACATCCATAATACGCGGAAGCCCTGCTATCGACCCAAGATCCAGGTCATTGAAACGGAACTTTCCACACGCCAGTGTCAGTACGATCGTATCCGGCGGTGTCTGTTTGACAAATTCCGTGTAGTAGTTTCTGCCCGGCTTTGCACCGTCGCAGCCACCCACCAGAAAGAAATGGCGAATCTTTCCCGCTTTGACCGCTTCCACCACTTCCGCCGCATGAGAGAGCACTGCATGATGTCCAAAGCCTGTCATTACCTTTTTCCCGCCATTGATGCCATGAAGTTGTTTGTCCTCCTGATAGCCGCCCAGCGCAAGTGCCTTTTCAATGACGGGTGTAAAATCCTTATCCTCTCCGATATGCACCATCTCAGGATAGGAAACAACCTCTGTTGTAAAGATCCTGTCTGCATAGCTTTCCTTCGGCGGCATCAGACAGTTAGTCGTGAACAATACCGGTGCGGGAATATTTTCAAATTCCTTCTGCTGATTCTGCCATGCGGTTCCGAAATTCCCTTTTAACTGCGGATGCTTTTTCAGCTCCGGGTAACCATGGGCAGGCAGCATTTCGCCATGTGTATAGACATTTACGCCTTTCCCGTCTGTCTGCTCAAGCAGAAGCTTTAAATCCAACAGATCATGACCGGATATGACGATAAACGGTCCTTTTTCGATCTTCAGCGGTACTTCCGTCGGCTCCGGGTTCCCGTAGCTTTCTGTATTAGCACGGTCTAACAGCTCCAGACAAAGCAGATTTTTTTCTCCCACTTCATCTACAAGCGGCAGAAGTTCTTCTACCGTCAGCTTCTCGCCAAGCAGAAACAGTGCCTTCATGAAAAAGAAGTTTACCTCTTCATTCCGGAATCCCAATACCATGGCATGATAAGCATAGGCTGCCATGCCACGCAGTCCGAATAACACAAGGGATTTTAACGATCTGATATTTTCCTCTGCTTTCCAGATGCTGTCAAGCCGCAGATCCTCTGTCATTCCGCACGGATTGGCGCAGCTTCTGCAGCCGGGCTTTAAGCTGTTCTTTTCCTGCTGCACCGCTGCGATCATTTCTTTTATGGATGCTTCATTAAAATTGACATTTGTCAGTGTTGCAAATAAAGAACGGATCACAAGATCACTTGTCCTCTGCTCTACTTTCCCGGCTCCGTTTAAAGAACGGGCAAGTCCGATCAATGCGCCGGTCAGCTCATCCTGCAGATTTGCCACCTCCGCGGTTTTGCCGCAGACACCTACCTTTCCGCTGCAGCCGTCACAGCCCGCAGTTTGTTCACATTGGAAACAAAACATATTCTGTATTTCTTTTTCCACCGGACAATCTCTCCTTTTCTACGAATTTCTGATATATGTAGTATTCTTCCAAATCACATTTCTATGTATTTCTTCAAAAAAACAATTCGGAATATATGCCATTTATCTTTCTCTGCACGTATTCCGAATCGCCATTTACCTGCATTTACAAAGCACCGTCAGCTCCATAAGAAAAGCTGACCGGGACTGCCTGACTATAGGCTTCCATCGCCTCGTTATAGGCTTTCTCTGTACTGCTTTTTTCTTTGTCCATCCCCGGATAAGAACGGATATAGGAAACATTTCCGTCTGCATCGTAGCTTACCTCATCCTTCTGCTCACAGATGAGCTGATATGTCGCTTCATCGATCACATATTTACTTACGCTGTGATTTCCCGCCGTATAGATGCAGCCATGCCCATAGCTGACAGGATATGCGGTTCCTTCACTTTCCACACTGCCCAGATCCTTTACACTGCCATCTATGCTATAATACACCTGACAGTACAGCGCAGCTTCTATACCCGTATCGTAAGTATAGCTCTGCTCTGTCACAAAAAGCACATCATGCTCCAGCCCGATATCAACAAGCGCAAACTGCGTCTGATCATTCAGCCCTGCTATGGTATTGCCGTACAACGACGCATTTTCCGCACTTTTTGTCACATCTTCTATCTCAATCGTTCCCGTATCATAGCTCTGCAGCTTCCATGTCTTTATCTGTATGCTGCTTTTTACCGGATCATTTGCCGGTGCCGGAAATGTAAAGGTTCCGCTGTAACCATCTGCTGCCTTCTCCATTGCAGGTTCCACATCAGATGAGCCTGTATAAGCCCATGGTGTGTAAAAATAGTTCCAGTTATCCTCTCCGTTTAACTTGTCATTCAAAAGAATCCCATAGCTTCCATATTCGCCGCAAAGAAAACCATACGCTGCATACTGACCGGTCGGATCTTCTGCCATTTTGATCAGTACGTTGGCATCTTCCTTAAACTCTGCCGTATTGACCCATGGATAAGCCTTGGAAAGATCACCGTCAAGCTCTGCCAGAATACTGTCCATCCTATCCTGCACCTGTTCCTCTATTTCCAGGCGTGCACTTTCGGCAGCAGCTGCAGCTTTCTCTGCATCCTGCTGCATCTGTTCTGCCATCTGTCTGGCATCCTCTGCCGGCTCTGCATCCTGCTGCGCCTGTTCTGCCGCCTGTCTGGCAGCTTCCGTCTCCTGCTTTGCTTCTTCTGCCTTCTGCGCATTCCGGGAGCTGTCAGTTATCTGCTGCTCACTCTGTGAGGCACTTGTATCATCCTCTGTTTTCTGACTCGTCAGACAGAAGACTGCTGCCAGTATCACAGCCAGTATTGCCAAAAGACTGCCCCACACCTTCGGCTTTTTAAAATCCAGAATATTTTTAATTCGACCGGATGTGCCTGATTCTCCAAATGCGAGTGGCGAAAAGGTAACCTGTTTTCTGCCCGTTGCAAAAGTAAGCAGGGAATTGCTGTAAGCTTTTTTGATCTGTGTCCCAAGCTGCAGAAGCACAGCTTCATCACAGCTCATTTCCATATCCCGGATCATCAGAAAATATGCGATCCATACAAACGGATTGATCCAGTAAAACGTCAATAGCACAAATGCAAGCAGCCGCACGATCGGATCGCCCCTTCTGATGTGATATGTTTCATGTGCCAGAATATATGGCTTTTCTTCCGCCGATAAATGAAACGGAATGTAAATACGTGGTCTGACGATTCCAAGCACAAACGGGGTTGTCAGATGATCACATTCCCAGATATTGCCTTCCATATGTACTGCCTGCACAGTCATTTTCCTGCATTTAAAATAAGATAAAATACCATACAGCAGCAGTACGATCATACCGGCGATCCAGATAAGCATACAAATTTGTAACAAATGATCCCATCCGCTGCCCGCTTTAGCTCCTGCCTGTGACAGTCCCCGGGCCGCTCCGGTCACTGTCTGTCCTGTGATAAGCTGCCCTGCAGGCTGTAGATTCTGCGCCCCTGCCTGCGGATCCGTTATCTTCTGCATATTAGTCAGCTGCTTCGGAGCTGTCAAAAGCTGTGAGCCACTGATTTGCTGCGTCATATAATGCCAGAGGCTGAGCAGGCTGAACCGTGCAGGGAGCTGAATCTGGAACAGCATCCGGATGCCAACCACAGACCAGAGCAGATAACTGTACTTTTTAGGCAGTCTGCGCAAAAGGAGCCGCACCAGTAAAACAGCAAGGATCACAAGTGTCAAGATTCCGTTTCTCTGTAAAAACATCATAAAGAATTCCATCTGCTATTCCTCCTTATGTGCCTCGATCATCTGTTTGAGTGCCTCCGCTTCCTCACCGGATATCTTTCTGCCACCCAGAAAAGCTGCGATAAAACCGGGCAGAGATCCGTCAAAGGTTCGCTCCACAAACTCCTCTGATTCCTTTGCCTGTATCTGTTCTTTGGATACCAGTGCTGATACGATCGTGTCTTTATTTTCCAGATAGCCTTTTTCACACAGCTTTCTGAGAACGGTATAAGTCGTGGATTTCTTCCAGCCCAGTTTTTCCTGACATAAGCTGACCAGTTGTCCGGAGCTTACCGGCTCCGCTTCCCAGATCACGCACATAAAGCGATATTCACTGTCACATAGCTTTGCATATTCCATTTGCCATACTCCTCTCCTGTGTTCTTTGGATTGTTGGTTTATAGTTGTAAACCTATTGTGGTTTTAGTTTATAACTATAAACCAATGCTGTCAATATGCAATTCTAAAATAATCTAAATACGCCTTATATCTGTCCTGCGCTGTCAGACAAGTATCCGTCAGATATCCCTTCTCATTGTTCCATTCCTTCAGTCCACGATAATAGAACAGCTTCAGATCATCCTCAATAATAAACGGAACAATATGATATTTCAGACATTCCTTAAACAGGATAAGTCGCCCTACACGCCCATTTCCATCCTGAAACGGATGAATCCGTTCAAGTTCTAAGCCACATTTGTTTTTCATTAGTATGCCATATTATCGGCAATAAATGCGCCGAATTGTATTGTTTTTTCATATTTATTGCCGATACAAGTTATTGCCAGATCTACAACCCAATCAAAAAGAATGTAATATTCATAGTACATTCTCACGCTGAATTCGGTCGCTTGCATTATATATACTATCACAGAGAAATCCCGGATGAAGCAGCCACAGGCTGCTTCATCCGGGATTCTTATTCTGGATTTCTTTTTATTCACATGCATTCATATGCATGTTATACCTTACAAAACGTAATAAAGCCTTTACCATACAGTATCTTCATATACTGCGCCAGTCTTTCATATAAGGGCTCTGCCTTTTCCCCGAAAGCTTCCTGCACCAGTTCCCCGATCTGCAGGATGCTTTTCTCCCCGTCGATCTGCTGCCAGATAAAGCTGCCCAGCTCTTCCAGTGTGATATGACTGAGCTTCGGTCTTCCAAAACAGATTTGTGCGATACGGTTTGCCAGACCTTTGTTTTCCATATCAATGATGATATGCTCTTTTTCCAGCTTCCAGCTTATTTCCTCTTTGATCTTTGGGATATATTCCAGAAAATTATCTTGTTTCTTCATAGTTACTCTTTGTCAACCTTTTTATTCCAGATCGTAAATTTCAGGATCGTTAAAATGACAAGGGCAAGTACAACAAGTGCTCCAATCTGTCCAAGATTTACACTGCCTGACAGATCAATATACTCTGCAAGTGATCTTCCGTTTACTTTTACGACTGCAAATACAGCAAGTAAAATACCAATCAGACCTTCACCTGCGATCATACCGGAACAGCAGAGCACACCGTTTGAGATCGCGCTTTCCTTCTGCTCCCCACTCTTATATTTTTTCTTTTCCAGTGCCCAGCGTAAAATACCACCGATCATGATGCAGGAGCTGAGCTCGATCGGCAGATACAGACCAATGGCAAACGGCAATACCGGAATGCCAAGAAGCTCTACCACAAGTGCAATAAATACACCGATAAAAACAAGTGTCCATGGCAGATTGCCACCCATAACACCTTCTACGATCATCTTCATGAGTGTTGCCTGTGGTGCGGAAAGCTCCGGAGTACCAAAGCCCCAGGCTGCATTTAACAGATATAATACAAAGCCGATCGTTACGGCAGATACAACCGTTCCGATCATTTCACCGTACTGCTGTTTGACCGGTGTTGCACCTAAAATATAACCGGTCTTTAAATCCTGTGACATATCGCCTGCCATTGCAGCTACGATACAGATCACGGAACCGATCGCGATCGCTGCTGTCATACCGGACATACCTGTATGACCGGTTGCTTTCAGCAGAACCGTTGTCGCAAGAAGCGTTGCGATCGCCATACCGGATACCGGGTTATTGGAGCTTCCGACTAATCCTACCATGCGGGAAGAAACGGTTGCAAAGAAGAAACCGAAAATAACGATCACGATCGCACCGATCACGTCGATCGGAATGACCGGTGTCACGGCAATAGCAACAATGAGGATTGCCAGCATAATGAGTACAACCGACATCTTCAGGTCTTTTTCCGTACGCAGTTCATTTGCCTGTTTCCCGGAACCTTTCAGTCCTTTCATTGCATCTGCAAATGTTCTGACGATCAGCGGCAGAGACTTGATCAGACTGACAATACCGCCTGTTGCCACAGCACCTGCACCGATATAACGAATGTAGCTGCTCCAGATACCGGATGCGCCGGCCTGCTCCCAAAGCTCATGCACAGAAACGCTTGCAGGGAATAACGTTGTATCCGCGCCAAATAAATAGATCATCGGAATGAGTACGAGCCAGCCTAAAATACCGCCCGCAAACATATAAGAAGCAATCTTAAAGCCGCAGATATAGCCTACACTGACAAGTGCCGGATAAACCTGTGCACTGATTTCTCCGTGAATTTTCTGTATAGTTACCGTAACAGCAGAAGATACAACCTTCAGACCGTCTACAATAAATTTGAGCAATGCTGCAATTCCCATGCCCAGGAATACGACCGATGCATTCGCACCGCCCTTTTCTCCTGCCAGCAATACTTCTGCGCAGGCAGTTCCTTCCGGATAAGGCAGTGTTCCGTGCTCTTGTACGATCAGTGCCTTTCTGAGCGGTACCATAAAGCAAATACCAAGCAGTCCGCCGATCAATGCAATGAGAGCGATTTCCATAATGCTTGGCATTTTGGTTCCTTCCTCCTGTGCCCATAAAAAAAGCGCCGGCATTGTAAAGATTGCACCGGCCGCAAGTGATTCACCTGCTGAACCGATCGTCTGTACCATGTTGCTTTCCAGAATTGTGTCCTTTTTCCTGCACATCCGGTAAACACCCATGCCAAGAACAGCTGCGGGGATCGATGCAGACACGGTCATACCGACACGCAGTCCCAGATATGCATTGGCAGCACCGAAAACAATCGCGAGAATGATACCGACAATGATAGAGAGCGGTGTCATTTCATGCAGCGTCCGATCTGCGCTGATGTAGGGTTTCATAGTTTCTTTTTCGTCCATTAGTCATTTTTCCTCCTGATTTTGTTCCTCTCAACTCAAAAATCCTGCCGGTCTCGCCGGCAGTCGTGCTTCGCACTCTGCGATTTTTTCGTTGTACGTTCGGGCAAAATCAAATACAAGCTTCACTTGTGCTTGATTTTGTTCCTCACTACAAAAAGCGTTGGCTAACGAGTAGCCAACGCTAACTTTTATGATTGTATCATATTGTACAAAAAATTGCAACATACTGTTCCCGTTTATGCTCCGTTTCCGGTATTTTATGCGTTTTCAGGCTTTTCCATTCGAACCGAATAATAAAATCTTGTCACGGACAACTTCTTTCATGGCATCGATCTCATACGGAATGAGTCCCATCATAGACTTCTCTCCTGCTGCCAGTCCTGCTTCAATACCGCGTTTTCCGGCTTTATCAATATCCGTGAAGATATTGACCTTGGCAACGCCTTCCTTGACAGCCGTCTTAAAGTCTGTATCGGAAAGTCCGCTGCCGCCATGCAATACAAGCGGAATGCCGGTCTTTTCCGCAATCACACGAATGCGCTCAAAATCCAGCTTTGGCGGGAATGCATAATCGCCATGTGCGTTACCAACTGCTACCGCAAGAGAATCCACGCCTGTCCGTTTCACAAAATCCGCAGCTGTTTCCGGATCTGTAAAATAGTCACTCGGATTTTCCAGCTTACCTGCACCGGCATTATCGCCGACATGTCCCAGCTCGCCTTCCACCGTTCTGCCCATTGCATGACAGATCTTTACCATTTCGGCCACCTTTTCAATATTCTCCTCATAGGGAGCGGTAGAGCAGTCATACATAATAGAAGTGAAACCAAGTTCCAGTGCCTGCATACATTTTTCAAAGGTCAGACCGTGATCGTAATGCACACAGACAGGCACACTTGCCTTTTCTGCCATTGGGATCAGATATTCCGCTACCCTTGCCAGTTCCATTGCAGGCAGCAGGATTTCTGCTGTTCCGACCATGACAGGTGCTCTCAGTTCTTCTGCTGTTTCAATGATGGCTCTTGCCATCTCTACATTGACCGCATTAAAAAATCCAACGCCATAGCCGCCTTTCTTTGCAGGCAGCAGGACATCATTCATATTGACTAACATCTTTTCTCCTCCATTTCATATTTATCATGCATCTGGCGATGCATGACATTTTGCCCAACCTGCGGCGATCTTCGCCCGCAGCTCATCAAACGGCTTCAATCCGCTTAGTGCATCATATTCCGTCACACAGCAGGCACCGGTCGCCGCTGCCAGATGTAGTGCTTCCTCCGGCTCACTGCCTTCCAGCATGGCAGTCAGAAATGCTGCAATGCTCGAATCTCCTGCTCCTGTCCCGGAACGTACTCTGTCCGGTACATAGCTTTTCTCAAATATCTCTTTCTCTGACCACACATCAGCGGAAAGCTCTGCTTTACTGCCGGTTTTCTCCAGCGAAGTTTTGTCTGCTGTACGCAGATACATGCCCGGAACACCGCATTTGATCAGCAGTACCTTTGCACCAAACTCCATACACTGCTCTGCCAAAGGACGGATATCCTTTTCCACATCCAGAATTTCCGTAATATCCCGTCCGTCCGCCCGCTTCTGCCATTCGTGAAACCGCTCACGATCCAGCATAAAGCAAAGTTCTTCCACACTTGGAACGAAAAAATCAACAAACGGCAGCACATTTTTCAAAATCTCTTTCCAGTCTGCCTGTCCCGCCGGTGCATTTTCATCTACCGCAGCCATATCCAGCGAAGTTGCCACGCCTGCGGCTTTTGCCCGTTTCATGAGAGCAACAAGCTCTGCACCATGATCTGCATACATTTCCGGCATAAGCGGCGGGTAACCAAAATGAAACAGCGCTGCTTCCTCCAGCTTCTTTTGTGGGATATCCGCCGCCTTAAAATGACGGTTTGCCCCCGCATTATGCAAAAAGATACGGTCGATCCCCGGAATTGCAAGCACGACAGAATAAGAGGTCTCTTCCCCCTCTTCGATCAGCATATCCGTATCCGCATCATGTTTTTTCAAAATATCCAGGATCATATTGCCAAAAGCATCTTTTCCGACTTTTCCCATCAAAGATACATCAGCACCAAGCTTCTTCATGGCAAGACCCGTGTTGGCAACACTGCCACCCGTATGTACGTCAGCCGCGCCAACCTCCAGAAGCTTTCCGGGGGACAGGATTTCCCCCGGATGCTGTACTTTTCTGTCCGGAAACATCGGTGTGATATCAAGGCAGATATGTCCCGCCGCGATTACCTTCTTTTTTTCCATACTTATTCAATCCCCATCAGTAAATTCATCACATACATTTCAAGTGCTTCGAAGTCTCTGTTTTCCACACATTTCTTCTGGAACTCATAGTCGAATCTGTCCACCTTTTCTTCCAGTGCTTTGAAGATCTTCAGGCTGTTTTCCAGATGCTTGTAGCTGTCCTCGTCCTTTGTGGTACGCATTGCTTTTACATCCAGTCCGACATATTCACCATGACTTCCATAGCCGTTTTCCTTCAATACCTTTACCTGATTAAAGGCAGCACGCAGATTTTCCACGCCGAAAGATTTATCCTGATCGTAACGGATTCCGTTCTGGTCATTTAAGTGAACTGTCATCAGCTTGCCCATTGCCAGTGCAAAACCGATCTCATTTGCAGGATCCAGACCTGCCAGGATCGCATGTGCACTTTCCAGATTGCCACCGACACGGGAAGGATCGATCGTAGCTGCTGAGATTGCCATCACATGTCCCATTGTACCACAAATACTTCTGTCGATCGGTTCATTTGGCTTTGGCTCGATACAGACACGGATCTTCGGATCATATTCGAGCATCTTGTTGATCGCTTCTATCAGCATCTTGGTTGCCCATACAGGCGATTTTGACTCTGCACATAAAGTACCTTCTCTTGCCAGCCAGAGCACGATCATATCTGTGCCAAGCTCATTCGCAATATCGATAGAACGGTAAGCTCTCCACATTGCGTACTCTCTGTCTTCCTTGGAAGTGCTCATGAATCCGCCGTCCTGTGTGTGCCCGTCCATCCACAGACGCGGTGCTACGAACTCTGCCTTTAAGTTGTACTTGTCTAACTTTTTCTTTAATTCCCTTGCTTTTTCCTTGATCTCTTCTTCCGTATAATCGTTGATGTTCGGTACTGCATCATCATCATGGAACTGTACTGCGGAGAAACCAAGCTCTGCAAATTTTTTATATTTTTCCTCTGCCGGAATATCTGCTCTTGTTGCCGGTCCGTAAGAATCTGCTCCCGGATGTACGTTCCATGGTCCTACTGAAAATTTAAACTGTGACATATTATATTCCTCCTTTTCCTGTACTACTGCACGCGGTGCATTCTATCGCCTCCGGGCATCACCGGAGTTGTTTTTGATGTATTTATCCTACTATAGATCACAGCTTTTGACTGTTACAAGTTTAAGGAAAAAACATGACTAATTTGCTGTCTTATGCTATCATAATAGACATGATGAAAAGAGAATACGAGATCATTTCCCATGCGGATACCAATTTTAAAGTATTTGTGGTGAATCTGCTCTACCGCGCACCACACATTCATAAAGACTTTGAGCTCGGACTGGTGCTGGACGGTAATATCTCCATCCTTCTGCCCGGGCAGACACTTTTGCTGCAGCCCGGCGACTTCTGGCTGATCAATCCGCTCCAGAGCCACGAAATAAAAGCGGACAATCCTGCGCTGCTTCTTTCCCTGCAGGTCTCATCCGCCTTTTTTGCCCCGTATTATCCCGAGATCGATCATCTGGAATTTATATCCTGTGTTCTGTCTGCCAGTGCTGATATGCAGTACCGGACACTTTATTCCGACATGACAGCACTTGCCCTTGCTTATTTTCAAAAAGATGCCTTCTTTGCGCTCCGCTGCGCCAGTCTGGTCAACGCCTGCTTTTTCTCTCTGCTGCAGCTTTTGCCGCACCATTTTATTTCCCATCAGGAATCACAGCTGCTCCATGAAAATGCCAGACGCACCAGAAGCATCTCCCAGTATATTGAACAGCATGCAGGAGAAAAGCTGCTGCTTTCCGATATTGCAGCACGCGAAAATCTTTCCCTGTACTACCTTTCCCATCTGTTCAAGGAAACATTCGGAATGCCCTTCCAGACGTATCTGCTCAAAATACGCTGTGAAAATGCCAGACGGCTTTTGCTCCTGACCGATCTTTCCCTGCTTGATATCTGTATCAGCTGCGGTTTTTCTGACCCCAAGTATTTTAACAAAGGCTTCCGCCAGCAATATCAGCTTTCCCCGAAGGAATACAGACAGCAGTTCCGGCATGAAAAACTGCCACAGCAGCAAAAGTCCATGCTGACTACACAGGAATTTCTGTCAGAAAGCGCGAGCCTTATTGTACTGGAAAATGCCTATCGCAAGTCCGGCAGTTACAAGCTCCGCAATGCCAAAGGCGAGGAATACACCATTCGCTCCCATGCTTCTACTGAGAAGCCATGCAGCGGCGATAATGACCACCACATATCTTGACAGCGAAATAAAAAAGGATGGAATTCCTTTTCCCAGCCCTTCCAGAACGCCGGAAAATGTCACGGATACAGAAGATACCACAAAGCCAAGGCTGATCAGCCGAAGTGCCGTTATACCCAGACGGAGTGTTTCCTCATTCGTGATAAAAATACCCATAAGCTGCTTTGGAATACACAGACAAAGCAGCATACCAACCGCCATGATCCCCATGATCAGTGCCAGTGCAAAGCGGTAGATCTGCTTTACCCGCTTTTCTTCCTTTGCACCGTAGTTATAACCGATCAACGGACGGATTCCCTGAATGATACCGTTTGCCGGCAGATACAGGAAAGTCTGTAATTTGTAGTAAACCCCCAGTACCAGCACATATGCCTCTGAAAAGCCGGAAAGGATCGTATTCAATGCCGAGATCAGAAGTGACGGAAGTGCCATGTTCAGTGTTGCGGGGATTCCGACACCATACAGCCGTTTCGCCGTCTCACTGTCCGTTCTCCAGCCCTTTAGCTGTACTTTCACAGGGATTGGACTGGCATAATAAAACGCCAGATACACCAGCAAGGTAATGACCTGTCCGATGCCTGTTGCAACCGCCGCGCCTTCCATGCCCATTTTCGGAAACGGTCCCAGTCCGAAGATCAGGACGGGATCTAAAATAATATTTGTAATAAAACCTGCCATCATACTGATCATCGATACCTTCATCCTGCCAACCGCCTGAAAAATCTTTTCATAGGCGATTCCCACTGTGATCACAACCGCAAAGGAAAATGCGATCCGCGAATAGGAAAGTCCGTAAGCGATCACCGCCTCATCCTCTGTAAAAAAGCGTAAAAATGCGGGCATAAAGAGTAGACAGCCGATCACCAGCAGAATACCGTGTAAAGTATTGTACAAGATCGCATCTGATGCTGCCTGATCTGCCTTATCCTGCTTTCCCGCACCCAGATAGAAAGCGATCGCTGCGTTCACACCGACAGAAAAGCCGACCGCGATCGCCGTGATCAGGTTCTGCACCGGATACACAAGGGAAAGTGCCGTCATTGCCTTATCGCTGATCTTTGCCACAAAATAGCTGTCTACAATATTATAAAGAGAATTGACCAGCATCGACGCTGCCATTGGAAGTGACATCGATATGACAAGCGGGATGATCGGTTTTTCTTTCATAAAAGTCTGGTTCATTTTGGTTCTCCTTCCTTATTACAAAGTTTCCTATTACACAACAAACGCCACATAACTGCCATTGGCAATTATGTGGCGAAAAATAGATACATATCCTAAAAAATCCACACGATTTTTATTATAGCTTACACAAATAACTCTATCACAAATACGAGCAGGCAGCAAATGACAGATACCGGGAAAAGTCCTGCACCAAGCCATGCTGCGATCATGCCCGCGATCAGTGCTGCCAGACCGGAGATCGGACTCTGCGTCGCATGTACGATAGCTGGGAATGTCATGACTGCAAGTGTGACATACGGTACATAATATAAAAAGGACTGGATAAACCGGTTTTTGATCGGTTTGCGGATCAGCGTCAGAGGCAGGATACGGATCGTGTAAGATACCAGTGCCATGACAATAATATAGATCACATTACTTCTCACTTGTCTGTCCCTCCTCTTTTTGTGTATCCTTAACCGGGAATAAAATTGCTGCTGCGCCTGCGATCAGTACTGTCAACAGGATCGTTCTGGTACCGTCCGACAACTTTGAAATAAGCGGCAGGTAACCACACACAAAGCTCAGCGCAAAACTGATCACAACCAGCACACCTACAACCTTATCTTTTTTAGCAGGCGGAATGATGATTGCAAGGAACATACCATACAGTGCCACACTCAGCGCACTGACAATACGAAGCGGCAATGCATTGCCCGCCATAATACCAAATGCTGTACCGAGTGCCCAGGCAGGTGCTGCCAGCAGGATCGCTCCATAGGTATAGAATGGATTCAGATATCCGGGTCTTGCGATCGTAATACCAAATAATTCATCCGTTACATCATAACCCACGATCAGTCTGTGATAAAATGGCATGCCCGGTGCACATCTCTGCGCCAGTGCACAGCTCATCAGTAAATATCTTGCATTTGCGATCAGTGTGATGATCGCCACCTCCAGATAAGTCGCATGGGCTGCAATCAATGTAAATGCTGCGTATTCTCCTGCGGATGCATTATTAAACAGGCTGGCAAAAAAGCCCTGCAAAGGTGTCAGCCCGGCTTTTCTTGCTGCGATTCCAAGTGAAAAGGAAACCGCAAAATAGCCAAGGGCAATCGGAAATCCATCCCGCATACCATCACAGAATACTTTTCTGTTAAATGCATAGACCGCTTTATCTACTACATTTTCTTTTGTTTTACTCATGAATTTTTCCTCAAAACTGATTTTCTTCCAACACCGGCAGACAATTTCCCGCTTTTCGATGTCAGTCACCGGACAATGTCCGCATGGCTGTCCGGCTGCTGACTGGAATAAATCAGGTTCTATAATGTGGTCTGTATACAACTCTCCGTATACAGCCAAGGCATATTATAACGCACAAATCCGGAAGAAAAAAGAGGGAATCTGTCCAATTCCCAACTAATTTCTGCTATTTTTCATGTTTTAGCGCAATTTTTCTCCTGCCATGTTACAATATGGGAATATGATAGATAGAAAGAATGTGCCCTGGCACATTCTGTTACATTTCGGATAGCAGAACAAAATTATAATAAGGAAGTTACCCTATGCTGACAATTTACCCCGACTATTATACACAATTTACCTGTATCGCCGGTTCCTGTCCGATCACCTGCTGCCAGGAGTGGAAGATCTATGTAGACGATACAACAAAGCATAACTGGAAAACACTCTCTGCGCCTGACTCTATGGATGCAGATGGCAGAAAGCTTTCTTCCTATATCACGAAAAAAGATGGGGAAGATGTGATCCAGCTTCTGCCGGACCATCGTTGTCCTTTTCTAACTGATAATAAATTATGTTGTCTTGTACAAACTTACGGAGACAGTGTGCTGTCCGAAACCTGTACCTTATTTCCAAGGGAACTGCATACGTTCTCTACCCATAAAGAGGCTTCTCTTATGCCATGCTGCCCTGCAGTGATCGATCTGTGGCAGCAGGCTGATGCTATGGGATTTCCTTCTTATACCATGCTTTCCGAACAGATTCTGCCTCCATCTGCCGGTCAGATACAGGCAGCATTTTTGCTGCGGGATCATTTGATCCGGCTTTTTTCTGATGACAGTCTGACACCGGAAGAAGCACTTCTGACTGCCTTCTATTTTCTGCAGGAGCTGCTGCGGGAAGAAAAATCCGGTAAAAAACTGACAACGGATTTGATCGCATCTTATTTCCAAAAAGAAAACCTGCAGCAACTGCTGCAGGCTATTCATGAAATGCCCTGTGTCATTTCCGATCTGTTATACGAATGTAATGAACTTCTGCAGGATCTTTCCGTCAATTACCTGCAGGAAGGGTTGTATACTGCTTACCTTTCTCCACTGATGGAACAGGCAGAAAATTTAACACTGTTATTTCAGGAGCCGACCGACGCAGATGCCCGTATGGCATCCCTCTGGGAAGACTTCATGCGCAGCTTTTCTGTCTATCATCCACTCCTGAGAAACTATCTGGCAAATGACATCTATGCAGATCTTCTCATTGACGAAGACCTTTCCCTGTCACACATGCTCATGCGCCTTGAGTGGACGACGCTCCAGTATACCGCGATCCGTCACAGTCTGTTTCTGCAATATCAGGCACAGGATATGCCTGTCCTTTCTTATGATACTGTACGGGAATCTATTGTCATCCTGACCCGTATGACAGGCTATGAAGAAGATGATATTATCAGCTATCTGGAAAGCAGCTTTGAAGCACTCTTATGGGATTTTGGTTATCCTGCGCTTATTGTTGGCCGGTAACATCAGGTACTTCGGGTGATACTTCAGGCGGTACTTCGGGAAGTTCACCCTGTGCCTCCGTATTGTCAGCGACACCTTCCGGATCGTATTCTCCGCCTTCCTCATCATCCCAGAGAGAATCGTATTCCTTCTGCTTTTCTTTCATGGCAGCCATCATCATCTGTGCCTGCTTTGCCTTGCCATACAGATCCGAATCATACTCCATCAGCTTCTTTTCATCCGCATATGGCACCTTATCCCCCGCACACATTCTGGCTACCGTTGTCATGATCTTAGCCATAGTCGCCGCCATACCTGTTTCGGGATCTGCCAGTGCCTTTGCATTTTCCGCATTTGCCGCCAGACACCACTGTTCTGTCAAACCGTCCAGCACTTCCTGATTCTTATTGAATTCTTCCTGTGTCTTTTCAATCGAAAGCTGCAGCGTTGCAGCCTCATCCGACCATGTCTGGTCATTGGTTGCCTCAAATTTGGCTTTCGCAGCCTCTCTCTGCTTTACCAGACTGCGTGTCTGATCAACAAGCTGCTGCCTGTATCTCTGATAAATAGGCATTGCATCCTTAAGCTTCATCTTTTCAACCTCCCTGTTGCTTTAAGCCTTTTTGAGGAGTCACGCACTTCCCTGTGCATAACTCTGTATATGATATCACCATACATTCCATCTGTAAGTCGTACCCGGCAAACAAACTCCGGGCAGACTCTGAGAAGATAGCATCTACATAATATATCGGTATACATCCGATCAGACTTTAGACACACCTCCCTGTTTGCGCGCACTGCATGCCCTTATATTTTGCACTCCTGATTTTTTGTCTTTTTATTTTTTTCGGCAGATAGTATACTGTATATAATGATGTCGGGGTCAAAAGCCCCAACTATAGGGCTGAATCCATTTCATGCCAGAAGTATATATTCAAGCAGTTAGTTACTCACAGCTGACCAAATACAAGAAAGGATTTCTCATTTATGGAAAAGTTATTTAAGCTCAAAGAAAACGGAACCGATGTCCGTACCGAGGTTCTTGCCGGTATTACAACCTTTATGACAATGGCATATATTCTGGCGATCAACCCAAGCATGCTCTCCGCAGCAGGCATGGACGCTACAGCCGTTCTGATCGCGACCTGCTTATCTGCCTTCTTTGGCACCATGTGCATGGCACTGTTTGCGAACTATCCGTTTGCGCTTGCTCCGGGCATGGGGCTGAATGCTTACTTTGCTTACACAGTCTGCCTTGGCATGGGCTATGACTGGCGCGTTGCACTTTCTGCTGTTGCGGTGGAAGGTATTATTTTTATTGTTTTATCACTCACCAATGTCCGCGAAGCTATTTTCAATGCGATTCCAAGCATGCTCAAGAAGGGCGTCAGCGCAGGTATCGGTCTATACATCGCTTTCATCGGTCTGCAGGGTGCTCATATCGTCGTCAACAGCGATTCGACTCTGATCACTTATGTCAGCTTCCGTTCCAAGTTCGGAACAGAAGGTATCTGTGCACTGCTTGCCCTGATCGGTCTTTTCCTGACCGCTATTTTATATGCCCGCAATGTAAAGGGATCTATCCTGATCGGTATTATCGCCACATGGGTTCTCGGTATGCTCTGTCAGGCAGTCGGTATCTATCAGGTAACGCCGGAGGAAGGCTTCTATTCCTTATATCCGTCCCTTGCCATTACCGATTTCTCCAAGTTCTCCCTGACCTTCGGGCAGGTATTTAAAGCAGATTTTTCCGGTGTCAGCATCAGTAATTTCATTGCCATTTTATTTGCTTTTCTTTTTGTTGATATGTTTGATACAATCGGTACTTTGGTCGGCGTTGCAACAAAAGCAGATATGCTTGACAAGGATGAAAAGCTGCCTCACATCAAGCAGGCATTGTTTGCGGATGCGATCGCTACGTTAGTCGGTGCTATCTTTGGTACTTCCACAACAACCACCTATGTGGAAAGCTCCGCCGGTGTCGGTGCAGGCGCCAGAACCGGACTTGCCTCTGTTGTGACCGGACTGATGTTCCTGCTTGCCATCTTCTTTGCCCCGATCTTCACAGCCATTCCGGGATTTGCCACCGCTCCGGCTCTGATCTTCGTCGGTTTCCTGATGGTAACCTCAGTAACAGACATCAGCTTTGATGATCTGACGGAAGCAGTTCCCGCTTACCTCTGCCTGCTTGCCATGCCCCTGATGTATAGCATTTCAGAAGGTATTGCGATCGGCGTGATTTCCTATGTCATCATCAATCTGTTTACCAAAAAAGCAAAAAAGATCACACCACTGATGTACGTACTGGCAGTATTGTTTGTTGCCAAATATATCTTTCTATAATATATTTCACAGGAGTGACTACGCATGAAAGTTCTGATCGCCATAGATTCATTGAAAGGAAGCCTGTCCTCTTTGGAGGCAGCACATGCCATACAGGAAGGGATTCATAATGCAAATCCCAATACCAATGTCTGCATCCGTCCACTTGCAGACGGCGGAGAGGGAACTGCACGGGCTCTGACACAGGGCATGCATGGTCACATGGAGACAGTCACTGTCACAGGTCCTCTCGGCGATCCCGTAAAGGCAGACTATGGCATCATTGGTGATACGGCTGTGATCGAAATGGCTGCGGCTGCAGGCATTACACTCGTTCCTGCCAGCAGGCGTAATCCACTTTATACAACCACTTATGGAGTCGGCGAGCTTATTTTAGATGCCATGGAAAAGAACTGCAGACACTTCATTATCGGGATCGGCGGAAGTGCCACAAATGACTGCGGTGTTGGTATGCTGCAGGCACTTGGCTTTGTCTTTTCGGATCGCAATGGCACGCCTGTTTCTTTTGGTGCAGACGGCGTAAAAGACATTGCAGCCATAGACAACTCTCACGTATCTCCCCTGTTATCCCGGTGTGATTTCCGGATCGCCTGCGATGTTACAAATCCGCTTTGCGGAGAAAATGGCTGCAGCACTGTTTATGGCCCTCAAAAAGGGGCTGATCCTGCCATGATCTCCCGGATGGATGCATGGCTGTCTGCTTTTGCCGCTCTGACAAGAGTGCAATATCCAAATGTGGACCCCTCCATGCCCGGTGCAGGTGCAGCAGGTGGTCTTGGCTTTGCCTTTTCTGCTTATCTCGGTGCCACGCTCCAGTCAGGCATTTCCATCGTCTTAGAGGAAACACAGATGGAAGCGGCCATAAAGGAAGCGGATCTCATCATTACAGGGGAAGGCAGACTGGATGGCCAGACTGTGATGGGAAAAGCCCCTGTCGGGATTGCTGCCCTTGCAAAAAAGCAGCATAAAAAGGTCATTGCCTTTTGTGGCTGTGCGGCAGATGACGCTGCCCTTTGCAACGCACACGGTATCGATGCTTACTTTCCGATCCTGCAAAAGCCTCTCAGCTTGGAAGAAGCCATGGATCCTGCGACTACACGCGAAAACCTGAAAAAAACAGCAGAACAGGTCTTCCGTCTGCTGACCTGTTCTGCCGCCCTATAACTGACTTTATTTATTTTCCCTTCACAAGATTATCAGTCACAAATTTTCGCCACAAACATGATATACGATTGCTCATTACTGTACTGTTATCTGCCCGGATGCACTGATGATAAAGCCGACATCTTTCGCAGCTTCTCCCGCCTTGATCTCTCCGTTATAGTCCTTTGAACGGATCTCCAGTTTCTTACCGTCTGCCTGATATTCGCCATTCCAGCCATCGGACAGCGTGATCGTATCCGAGAACGTCAGTGATACTTCCCAGGATGACGTTGCCTCCGTTCCATTGTTTGTGATCGTAAGCTGATACTGATAAAAGGTCTTACCCTCCGACTCCCAGCTTCCTGTTACCTGCGCATCAACTGTCAGATCCCCCGATTTCACCGTCTGTGCAGCAGCATTTTCATGCTGATCTGTGGCATTTGCAGTCTCCGCAGTTCCGGTTTTGCTTTCCTGTGTCTGATTTTGCCGGCGCTGCGCGAAAGTCTTACTGTCACCGATGTCTCCTTTCGCGTGCAGCATATCATAGATCCACTTACCGCTCTCGCTCAGATCTTCTCTGGTAAAACCGGAGGTTTTCCGGCAGGAAGAAGCGATCAATGCTGAAGTCTCCTCTTTATTACAGAAGCTCCATACCGCATAACTGATGCCGTGCTGATCCATCGTATCGATCCAGCTCTGCGCCTGCCCAAGATCATTCCCACCGTTTCCGCTTGCATCACACAGACCGTATTCGCTGACAAATACAGGCGTTCCGGCTTCTACCGCATTTACCATTTTACTGCGCAGATCTTCTTTGTGCGTTGCTGCGTAGAAGTGAAGTGTATACATAATATTGTCATAGCCTGTGATCGGATCATTTTGCGGCTTTTCAATTTCCTGGCTCCAAGTTGGTGTGCCAACCAGTATTACCGCTTCCGGAGCATTTTCACGTATCACAGGAATCACCTCATTGGCATACGTCTTGATATCCTCCCAGCTGCAGCCGCTGTTTGGCTCATTACAGATCTCATACAGCACATGCTTTTCGCCTTTCAGCTTCTCCGTCATTTCTTTAAAGAATTGCAGGGCTTCCGCCTTATGGGTCAAAGGATTGCTGTCATGCAGAATATGCCAGTCCACGATCACATACATATCCGCCTGCTTTGCATATTCGACACCGTCTGTCACAAGTGCCTTCAGCTTTTCCTTGTCTCCGTCTGTACAATACCCGCCGTTCTCATCCGTATACATGGCGATCCGGAACAGGTTTGCACCCCAGTCTTTGCTAAGCTGCGTCACCGCATCCTGATTTACAAAGTCGGGAAACCACGCAATACCGTGTGTGCTGATCCCCCGAAGCTGCACTGCCTGTCCTTTTTCATCTACAAGCTGTTTGCCTTTCACAGACAATGCCCCATTTTGAGACGGCCGCGCCAGAATATAATCGCCGTTTTTCATGCTTTTCTGCTCTGCCGCTTCATCCTTTTTGTTTACTTCAGGCGCTGCATCTGTACTGCTCTTTGTATCTGCATCATGCTCTGCACCTCTGTTTTCTGTCTCCTTATCTGCCGCAGCATTCTTCGGATCATCTGCGCCGTCTGCTGCCTGTTTACTCACAGTTTCATTTCCCTGCATCTGTACTGTTCCCTGCTCTACCGACTGCTGCGCATCTTTCTTTCCGCACGCAGTAAGCCCCAGGCAACATATACATATGCCTGCTGTCACTACAGTTTTCTTAAATCCCTCATATAATTGTCTCATGCTACTCCTTCTCATCCGGCGCAAACAGGCCTTCCCATTTCATCTGATTCCACTCTGCATTATTCCGTTCCATGCTCTTCTTCTGCATGATACGGCTGTGGTCACTTAAGATTGCAAGCATCTCATCCACGATTTCTTCCTCCGGAAGATTTGTATAATGTGACAGATAGCCGATCATCCGTCCGGCTGTAAAATCAGTATTCAGATTTCTTGTGATCAGATCACTGAACTGCTGAGAATAGCCCTTTTCCTGCAATATGTCATACAGTTCTTCACTGATGGGAGATTTCGAGTTTCTTTCCGCCTGCATTTTCGCCTTATGCCTTTCTTTGCTTTTCTATAGGCACATTATGTCATTTGAAGAAGAAACCTGCATCAGAATATTTTCTTTACCATAGATCTCGGAATCAATGCCGCAATCACCCCAAATACAGGGATACATACAAGCATCGGCCAGATCACATAATGGCTGGTAAACATGATCATACCACCGGCAATCGCATATACAACGTAGTAATTCAGTAGCTGCCCTACCGTCAGTACAAGTACAAATGCAAGTCCCATTCTCAGCATTCCTTCAAAGGAAAGCATGGAAGCGATCTGCTTTTTTGTCATACCGACAGACCATAAGATTTTCAGTTCCTGTTTCCGTTCATGGATCGAGGTGTAAGTCAGATTGATAAAATTCAAAATGCCAATCAGCGCCAGGATCGCACTCAACGCACCTCCTACGATCAGAAACATGTTTACCATATCTTTAAATTCCTGCAGATACATTTTTCTGGATTTAAAATCCAACTTTTGATTTGTCACATCACAATACTGTTCTACATATGCCTCATCTGCCTCAAGATACTCCTTCTCCACATTGATCATGAATTGCAAAGCGCCCTTCGCCTGTGGCACAACCTTCAGATATTCCGCAGCGGGTATTGTTATATAGATGTCCATTCCATGGCTGTGCATTGGTCCCATGACATATGGCACATCTCCGATTCCAATGACCTCATATTCCTTTGTGCTGCCATCCGGCAGCTGAACCGGTATTTTCTCACCTACCTGATACAATGCCAGATCCGCATCATTGCCGTCACTATCCAGCATGGAGGATACAATGGCATAATCGCCGGAGCAAAAAGTATTCCAGTCGACCTTATCCGTTTCCAGTTCCAGTGCATGGAAGATCAGCTCATCCACACCATACAAATGAGAGCTGATCTCTTTCCGGTCGTAAACACACGAATCCCACCACTCTTTTTCATCCGGGCTTTGCACATACCAGTCAGTATGTTCCTCATATATTTTTTTCATCCTTTCCCATGCATCGCCTTCCAGCTTCTGCTCCGATTCCTCCATATAGATTGCACCGGATTCTGTAACACCATCCATTTCTCTGAGTGCTTCCATATCCTGTGCAGATACTCCCTCCAGATTTTGGTCAATAGCACTGAGATTATATAACGTGGCATCTGCAATGGAAAAATCACTGCCCGCAAACATGGAAATATATTTATCTTCATCAAAGCATGAAACGATCGATACTGTAACATTGATCATCAGAACGCTGAGTACCATGGATAATAGCACTGCTGTCGTTCTCTTCTTATTTCTTTTCAGGTTTTCCCATGCCATGGAAAACGGCGTTACCCGCTTTGCCTTTTTATGCTTTGACAGCTTTTCTACCGGACAGTCACTGAACTTTACAGCCTCTACCGGGGATATTTTCCGAATGATCCTGCAGGGCTTTGCGCAACTGATCCTGACTGTGATCCATGCAAATACAGCACAGGCAAGAAACACAAATCCATTCGGATAAACCTTGCATGCATCTGTCAACATATTATTTGCAATCAGAGGCACTACAAAATATGATATCAGATAGCCCAGAAGCATGCCTACCGGGATCGCGATCACACTTAAAAACAATGCCTGCCTTAAAACCATTTTTTTCAACTGCCTGTTCGTCATTCCGATCGTTTTCAACAGACCATAATAATGAATATCGGACGTGATCGCGATCAGGAAAATGTTATAAATGATCAGATACCCCGCCAAAATGATCATGATCAATATAACTGCAACGATCAGAACGGTTGTTGCATCCAGCTCACTTGTCGTATATGCCCAGTTAATGCCATCCTTTATTTCATCGCCGAAACCGAGTCTTTCTTTAAGCGCCTCCATTTTTCCTGTAATATTGAAGGAAGAACTGAAATTAAAATCAGGATTGATGGAGCCTGCATAGGAATTTGCACTCAAATGTCTGTTATAATCCTCCCTATTCTTCCAGACAGGCGCAAAATTTTCCTGAAATTCTTTTGAAAAATAAATTTCATTTGTCATAGTCAACGCCGGTTTTTCCCAGATCCCGCAGACTTTAAAATCTCCTTCATAGGTATCAAATCCATTGGTCAGCTGCAGATGCAGGGTCTGTCCAAGCTCATGCGGAACGCCAAATGCATCCAGGACTGCGGTACAGGTTGCCACTTCCTCGTATTTTTGAGGCAGCGTTCCTGTCTCCGGATAAGAATAGCTCTGCTTTGCGCAAAGAGGCTCCGTGTATCTGACCTCCGTATAGTCTTCAGATAATTCTTCATTTAATACTTCACCAAGTATGATATTATAGGACAGATCGTAGATTTTTGTATCTGTTTTCAGCTTATCATACTCTTCCTGTGTCAGATACTTGAAACCTGCATGTGTATATGTACCGACCTGATAACAGGTTGCAGTTTCAAGCGATTTGATCAGACTGCTTGCCACCGTAAACAAAGTGCTGAGCATGACCGTTGTCAAAATGATTGCTGCCAGCAGGATACTGTTTCTCTTTTTATTTGCCAGTATGCTCTTTTTACTGATATTCGCAATACATCTTCCGTTTTGCACCTTACGCATGGATCTGACCCCCTCCCGCTAAAATGCGTCCATCCTCAATACGGATGATACGGTCAGCCATCTGCGCGATCTCCTCGTTATGTGTAATCATAACGATCGTCTGTTTAAATTTCTGCCCGGTTACCTTAAGCAAACCCAATACATCCTGACTTGTCTTGGAATCCAGATTTCCGGTCGGCTCATCTGCCAGGATAATAGACGGTTTTGTGGCAAGTGCTCTCGCGATCGCCACCCTCTGCTGCTGCCCGCCGGAGAGCTGATTCGGCAGACTGTTTTTCTTTTCGGTAAGACCCAGTACTTCAATTATCTGCTCTATAAATGCCTCATCCACTCTGCTGCCGTCTAACTGGATCGGCAGCACAATATTCTCATACACATTCAACACCGGAACAAGATTATATGCCTGAAACACAAAACCGATCTTTCTTCTTCTGAAAATAGTCAATTCTTCTTCTTTCAGGTCAAAGATCTTTTTCCCATCTACCAGCACAGTACCTGCTGTAGGACGGTCAAGTCCTCCCAGCATATGCAGAAGTGTGGACTTTCCGCTTCCGGATGTACCGACGATTGCTACAAATTCACCCTGCTCTACCGACAGATCCACGCCATCCAATGCTTTCACGCATACCATATTCTGGTCATAATATTTCTTCAGATTTTCTGTTCTTAAAATTTCCATTTTCTGTTTTCCTTTCTCTTCCCCCGCGCAATGGCTGTTACCATGACCGAGCTGGGATTTGCATCGCAATCTCGCTCTGATCAGCGGTCGTCGAATTTATCTGTGCAAGCACAGCTCAATTCTCCTCATCGCCATGACAAAAGATGCCGGGTATTTCTTTACAATACCCAGCATACCTTATCGTTCTTTCCAGAATCTTTCTCAATTCTTACAATGTTGAAATATTTTGAACCACAATTCCTGCAAAATCTGCTTCGCAGATAAATTGATATCACTATAATCTGCTTCGCGGGTTATTTAGCCGCACATTTGCTAAACAAATATATGACAAGAAATGCATGACACTATCTTGGAAAACATATATCAAATGTAGAACCCTTTAAGACTTCTGACTTGACCTTTATGTATCCTCCGTTATGTTCCACGATTTCACGCGCCAGATACAAGCCAACACCTATCCCTTCTTTGTCATGCACCGTTTTTCCTCTGTAAAACCGCCCAAACAATAACGGAATTTCTTCTTCCGCAATGCCCACGCCCTGATCTGTGATCCGTATTCCCGAAAAGAATTCATAGGAAAACTCTTCCACAGAAATCACCGTGCCTGCATCTGAATACTTGATCGCATTGTCCAGAATGTTGTAAACTGCTTCCACTACCCACTTTTCGTCGATGTTTGCCTGATAGCTGCCACCCTCTTTTACATGGATCGTTATCTCCTTTGTGCAGGCTTTAGGGAGCGCCTGCTCCACTGCTTTTTGGATGATCACCTGATAAGCAGTTACCTTCTGCTCATATTGAAAGATCCCGGTCTCAAGCCGCGACATTTTCACAAGTGCACCGATCAGGCTTTCCAGCTTTTTCCCCTGCGCATATATTTCGCCGGCATATTCCTTTTCCTTCTCTGTCTCCGCTGCCTCTGTCAATAATTCCGCATACATCAGTATATTGGTAAGCGGTGTTTTTGTCTGGTGCGAAATATTGGTGATAAGCTCCTTTATGTTATTCTTTTCTTCACAAATCTTTTTTTCAGACATCGAAGCCGAGGTCAGATAACGCATCAGCTTTGTCTGCAACTTCGACAGCTCACTTTCATCAAAGCAGTTTTCCTCAAAAGTGCCTGCGATCGCATCATCCAGCATCTGATTTAAAATTTCATATTCATTTCTTCTGAATCTCATTTATATCCTCGTGACTTCATCATGGCTGCTGCTCCCTGTTTTCCATTGAAGCCGCATAGCAAATTCTACATAGTCCTTACCATAGTTTCAGGCAACTACTGCCTGAATACATATCCGATACCATATATCGTATGAATCAGCTTTTCTCCATCGTTTTCTATTTTATCCCTTAGTCTTTTCACACTGACAGACAAGGCATTCTCATCCACATACTGCTGATTCTGCCACACATATTCTATCAGCTTTTCTCTGGATAGCGTTATTCCCTCATTTTCCGTAAAATAGCGCAGAAGCCTGATCTCTGTCTTGCTCAGCTCTATTTCTCTGTCATTTTTACAAAATAACAGCCTGCCAAAATCCAGAGATAGTCCATGCTTTTCGTATAGAGGAGTATCCCGTTGCTCCTGTCTGACCTCCGTTCTTACCAGCAGATTATTCACCCGGAGCCGGAGCGTCATGAGAGAAAATGGTTTTGTCACATAGTCATCCGCCCCAAGTGTAAGTCCGGTCACCTCGTCAAGCTCTGTATCATTTGCCGTCAGGATGAGCACTGGTACATTACTTTTCTGCCGCAGTTTCTTCAGATAATCAAAACCATTTCCATCCGGTAAATTCACATCCAATATGACAAGATCCGCCTGCTCGATATTCTGAATCTCACCTAATGCAAAGAACTGCCGGCATGCACAGGATTCATTTGCAAGCGTAAGCTCTATTCCATGATTCATTGCTGCATCATCTTCTATAATATAAATGATCTTTTTTCCCTGTATCATCGGTCTTCTCCTGTACTCTGCAAAAATTTGCCAGTATGCTTCTTAATCAAATATTCTCTTATTCCCCCACATGAAAGGTCTAAATATGGGATTGACCTCCCATTCCGGTCTTTCATCTGATCAGCAAATATCTCTGGTTCCATATGTATCTGTCCATAATGGCATATACCCGCTGCGGATGGCAACTGCCTGTGATGCTATATTGGTAACGGAAGCACTGTAGAACGGTATTTTATCCTGTTCCAATATTGTAACAGTTAAATTATGCACCAGCAAGGAAGCCAGCTTCTTTCCACGATAATCTTTTTTTACATCAATACCGACTTCACGCAATGTATCATCTACAATGGAAGCCCCCGCTAACGCAACTATTTCATCCTCTTTTTTAGCATATAAAACGATACAGGCTGGCGTGTTGCCATCCTTGTCAAATGATAATGCATTATCAAATCCCTGTAATCCCCTTAGTCTTCTTATTTCGTCTCCGACCAATAACTCAAAAGTAAATCCTTCCCTATAAGGCTGCAGATGCATCTGCGTCAGATCCGGAACGTAGTGCAGCGTCTGTCCAAATACAAACTTACTCTCATACAGTTCATCTCTGTTTTTTCCGTGTAAATTTTTCACAACATCCTGATAGACATCTGCAGACACCGTAACAACATCCGTATCACCTGCACTCAGTATTTTCACATATCGTTCTGAAACAGCTTCATCAATACAATAAATCGTTTTACCGGAATGTAAATCATCTATACTGCATTTCATTTGTTGTGCTATGTGCCTAAAAACATTATCCTGAATATCTTGTTTGCAAATCATAGGTTCTCCTCCTTTATACAATCCTCTGCCAAATAACGTATATCAAAATGATTCAAAAACTATTCTATCTCATTTTCATTGCCTTCACGCAACCAATCCTCTATATAAAAAATTTACTCCCATTTGACACATCATCGAGAGGTGCGGGAGTTACTGTTACCATTATTATATCCAATCCAGCGAAAATAGCAATCAACAAAATCGTGTAATGATAGCATAGTGTTACTGTTGATCAGAATCAGTAAGATAATTCTTAAACTATCCAGTTCAACCTCAAATATCATCATGATCCAAAGCGTGCAAATCAGGTAAAAAGGCTCCCAGAGGAAAACCTCTGGAAGTCTTGATAAGTTGACACTATCGATAAGCGCCCTCGAAAATGCTTCGCATTTCCTCGGTCGCGGGCATTCGGTAAATGCCCGCAAGGGCAATAAAAAACAGCCCCAATTGTGCAAGCACAAGGGGCTGTTCCTTATCGCCTTTCAGGCGCTTATCTCATTGCTTTCGCGTAGATTACTCGATGATTGTAGCAACACGTCCTGATCCTACAGTACCTCCACCTTCACGGTCTGATTTGGTTGTGTTTAGAAGCTTATTTATTACGGTTTTTGCCGTTTTGCGACTCATTTTATGGGTATTTTACCTATTATTTTTGCTTTTTCCGGGGGAAATGTTGCAGATTCGTATCACACTCGTGATACATATCCGTGATACATATTTCGAAAAAACCGAACAGGATTTTCGAAAATTTCGTTCTGTCCACCTTGATATTACTATAACACGCGAACTTATGAATGTAAACTGATGCTTTTATATGCACTTTATAAAATTTCATATTATAAAAACCACTCTCTAGTCGCATGATAATTATATTCAGTTATCAATTCTTCCATCCCCTCCCAAAAAGCAATATAATCATCTTGTGATAAATTCGCCATTCCTTTTTCAATGCATTCAATAAAACACCTCAAAAGCAATTCTATCTGAGAATAAGTTAGCTTTCCTAGATTTTCCTCTTTTTTTCTTTGAACAAAGCCATATAATTCATCTACTGTATTTTCAGCAATCCCCAAATTCCCCATTATATACGGCAAATATATTTTCTCCGTACATCCTTTGAATAATATCAAAAACGAATTATATAATCCTTTACTTCCTTTTGAAAATTTAATTCTCCGATGTGTTTGTATTGAATAAAAGCATTGTAATAGTCGAATATATGTATTCAATTCTGCCATATCGTTTCTATTAGTGATTCTTATTTTTTTGCATTGTTGTGGTGTATAAAATCTTTTACACTCATGCACAAAATTAAACTGTTTAGGTACTTTTTGCTTTATATTTTTATAATACTCTTCTAGGCACACAGGAAACAATTCATTAAACAGCCACTGCCTTACATAAGTCGGCGTCCACCAATCTTTTGGCGAAAGTTTGCATCGTGGTTCGTCATAATATGTTTTCAAATATAACCCAACATCCCTGTCCGAATCCCAAAAAAGGCTTTCTTCTTCCTCTCTTACATGAATAATTGCATGATACCCTTCATTATATTCCATATTATCCTTATCTGTATATACCTTTATCATTGTTCTGTTAGGTTCAAAGATATTCCATTTGTTATAAGGCTTTTTGTTATTTATAAAATCAAATACTATTTTGCAAAAGTCCTTTTTCAATACGCATATTTTAATTTCAGCAAACCTATTTATTTTCATGCCGTCTAAAGAATATTTCTCATCTAATTCTTTTAACTTTTGAAAATACAATTCATTATACCTATCCACTATTTCACACAATTCTTTCGTTTCCAATTCACTTAAATAAAACGAGCAACCTCCCAAATATATAACATAGCTACCATCATCCATTTTGCATCCAACAAAAGGCCTCTCTGACAAATCCTCGTACTCTCCGTTAGCAATAAATAATTTAGAAAATATTTCATCGTGTTTTACTGTTACGGTACATTCCCTAAGTTTCAGTGGGCGGAACATAAATGCACAACTTGGTGTATTATCTTGCAAAGTCGGAAAAGACGCATGAATTCTTACTCTTCTAATGCTTTTTGTGAATTGACATCCAATTAATGACTCTTCATCTTCAAATTCCTCTTCCTCATCAAATATAATATCTGCTGCATCTTGCTTTTTTTCTTCATTATCAGCCAACAAAGCAACTTTCGTTGTCACACTAATATAATCACACTCTTCATTATATTCCATGATTAACTTTTCAACTTTAGACTTCATCCTTTGGGCTTTATTTAAAGTATTTTTAATTAATATAAGATCAATAGAATCTCCTTTCGAAGAATTTGGTCCTCTACGCGTAGGCACAAAATTTTCCAAAGAATCTTTTTCAAAATTACTATCTAACCCCAATGACTTTAAAACTTCTAACTTTTGCTCTTCATTCTTGAAAATCTCTTGTGGAACAATATGATCAACTTCCATTTCTCTATATCTCAGTAAATCTCCTGAATAAACATCTTTTTTATCATATGCTAACCACAATGCACTCCTAACATCCTTATCGCTCTTTTTATACTTTCTTTTGTCCATCTGCAAAACCTCCATTACAGTTTCGAAATTAGCATAATTTCCGTATAATCGTCCCGTACACACTTTCTACATTCTGTTAAAGAATTCCAAATTCTTCTTTAGAACCTCGTCCACCGACAAATCAAGCCAATTCTTCTTGGAACGTTCCACCTGCTTTTTGTATGTACTACTATTAAAGATTCTCTCAGCTCTTTTTCTTATCTCATCAGCATCATTTACATCAATTGTAGTATCAGCATATATGTATTTCTGTATGCAGAACCTGAGTTTCTCCATATCCACCATATCAGACAAATAACAAATATCAAATATATCTTTGTATCTGGTTGACCGGGTTCCGAATCTCATTAAGGATTTTAGTTTTTCTGTAATCATCTGCTCCCTTGAATTAATCAGCACGCTGGCAGCATCCTCTTGAAAACATACATCAAAACAATACTCTTCCTGCTCAATATCTAAATCCTTATGTACACCAATATCCATTTTTAAAGACAATACATTCCCGACATCATCTGATATCTCAATATGAATACGCTTACCTTTATAATCCTGGTGCTTTAATTCCTCTATAGGTGCTGACATCCGCAACTGAATCCCCTCTATACAATTCAGCTTCTCAATAAAAAGACATATCGATTCTTCCAATATGGAAAACATAATAAAATCCAAATCCAAGTCCTGCGTAGCACGTCTTGCATTTTTTGACAGGCCACGCATAACCACGCCACCTTTAATGGTGACATTTCTATTCAGACTGCTCTGAGAAATCGCTTTTATAATAATATCCTGACACAGCTTAGCTTCTGCATTTGCTTCGCTGTATCCCTCTCTTTTAATTTTTTCTACTTCATCCAATAAGTTCATTACAATACCTCCAATTCAATAATCTTCATCATTTTATCCGAATGCTTAAACTTATCTGCGTACTCTTCCACCTTAGCAATATCCATGGTTTCTACTCGATTTCTATACGCACCGATAATCTCCTTGTAATAGTCAAATGATAATTTGCCTCGGAATCTTATAAGTTCAATCAGCATTCTCTCCAAGTTGTAGATACTTATCTCTGTATTATGGTACGGCATCTTAATCTGTCCCATATCAAAGATATCCTCTTTCAGAAATGTCTGTTTTACCCGTTCATCTTTTATTCGTCCATCTGTTCTGACAGTTGCCAGCTGATAAAGATCAGGAATTACATCCGTCAGACCATGATAGTAAAAAGCGCTCTCCCCGGTAAATACAGCCTTCGGATATTTCGCACTGATAATTTCTAACTCGGAACAAGTTCTGTTCAGGGAATAAATACCTTTTTCTTTTTGAAAAACGTTCCCTTCCGCTATTTCTTTTTTTAACATATGGTCGCTACCATACTTCTCTATACATTGCTTATATGTCAAAACCATAATCCACCAACTTTAATTAAGTATTTATACACACAGTTTTAGTTTGTGTGTATCTTTGCTCAATTTTAACATTATACAAATGTTTCGTCAATTAATATTTTAGTAAATATATACACCAATTAATATTATGTGTACTTTTACTTAAATTTGTATTTATGTTATAGAGTTTACGGAATTAGCATTTGCTATCCATTTTTTATAGTCACTTTATTTTTTCTACCCCATTTTGACCATTTTGGGGTAGAAAATATTATTGTTTCCTCTGATATATCCCCGCCCCAATCTTTTCGTACAAATGTCCTTCTTCCTTTTCAAAAAATTCTACACGTTTTTCTCCAATGGCTTTCTCACCATCTTCCAGTATTTTCAGCAAACTCTTTACTTTCTCATCCTCCGGTACAGACATTAGATATCTCTTAACCCCCATAAGCTGATGATACATATGCAGGCAATCTTTTTGTGTGTGCAAGGAAACCAAATCCAGCAATCCATCCAGTAGCATTTTCAATGCCTGCATATCTCCGGCTTTTTCTTGTGCCTCATAAAAAATATGTCTGGTCAAAAGCTCCGCTTCCAAATCCTCCTGCATATAAATCCAATTATCACTATCTATTTTATCAATAGAACTTTCCTCTTCCGGAATATCCGCATTTCTCTTTTTCAGATATTCCACAATATCCATTAACGCCTCATCCGACATAATCTCCATGTTCTTTTTCACAAAGCTTCTACAAGCGGATGGCATATAAGTATGGCGTCCGTAGGAGTAATAAATCATATAGTTACAAACCTTGTAAAACAGCGGAACATACTTCTTTTTCAAAGGCAGCATTTCATCCTCTTTTACTTCCTTTATTGCAACCTCATCCGTCAAACCATTCTCTATAACCCACTGATAAAATGTGTCGCTGTCAAAGTTCTTTTCCTTTCCCCACCGGGAATTGGTCACACCTATATCATCCTCCACCCTGTTTACAATTTCCCGCAGTTCCCGATAACGTGCCCTCTGCTTCTCTTTGCCAACCGCCTGCTGGATTAAATCCTTTATGAGAGCTCCGTATCTTTCTGCTTGATTTTCCGGCACAGGTTCCTCATTCCAACTAAAAGGATATTCCCGAATTAAATCCCGCAAGGAGCAGATAATTGTTCTGGGGCTGAACCACTTCAAATACTCCTCACACAGCTTAACCATATCCACTAAAATCTCTTCATCATATCGATCCATATAAAGCCTTGTCATGCAATTAAAACCCAGTCCAAAATCTTCCGCTTCTTTTATCCGCAACACTATTCTCACCTCATTCTTCTGCATTATTGTCACTACCATTTTTTAAGCTGTATTCTTTCATTAGATAATCATACAATTTCTCCGGTGTACTGAAATCAATATTACCGCTTTGGTCAGAAATGCAACCTTCCTGATACGTTTTTCCGTAATCTAATTCATAGATAAAATACGAGATGTTCCCGGCATTATCCCGCATCAATCTTTCCAGGAGTTTTACTACAATTCCTTCATGAGATATCTGTAATCCGGCACCATTGCAAAAATCACATTCCAGGTTCTCCCTGCTGTCACGAAACAACGCCTCCACCTTGTCCACCAATTCTGTTGCTTCCCGGAGCCTGTTAAGAATATCTACAAACTCCTGCTTCGTCAGCGACACTTCATAAACACACTTATTTTTCTGCATAAAAAATCCTCCTATCGTCACCTGTCACTCAGGCTTAATAAGAGGATAATTTATACTATTCAATTTGTCATTGGACAGATAGTCCAATAGGCTTATGCCACCTTCTGAAAATACTTTGCATAAGTAAGTAGTCGCTTTGTAGTAGAGTCATCTGACAAGTCAATCATACTGTAGATAACAGATTCTCCCTGCAATACCAGCAAATCTTCCATATGCACATTCAGCAACTTACTCAACGCACATAAATGTTCCACCGAAGGAAGCACTTTACCTTTAAACCAGCGATATATGGATTGCGGACAGGACAGATGAAGATACTCTTGAATGTACTTCACATCATAACCTGCTGCCTTCAGTAGCATTTTCAGTTTAATTCCTGTTTTGATTTGGTCAATGGGTTGGTACATTTCTACAATCCCCTTTCTTAAAATTGGCGACATGTCGCCACAATTTTTGTTCGCACAATTACTTTTTATTCATAATCACACGCACAAAACTTCATACCATAATCATTATTATCTTCTATATACTGCAATAGTCCTTTATCTATTTTAGGAAAATTCTTTTCCATATACTCAACTATGCATGGTGCGACCCAATACTGAGAACCTTCTATCGGTTTCTCATCAAATTCTAATGCATCTAAGTAATCTGTAGAACGCATTTGAGTTGCATCTACCATCGCTAAGGCACTCAGAAAAATGGATGTAATATTTTTCATAATTTCAATCAGTTCATTATGTATTGCACTTGATTCTATATTTCTGACATAATTTACAGAAATATAATTCACACCATTTCCATGCACATAATTATTCAATTTTCTATCAACAGTTCGCCATATGTTTTCAAAATATGAACTCATAATATGTTTCAATTTATCATTTGAATTTTCAAGATGGTGCTTGTACTTAGATGTGTCAAAATAGTCTTTTCTATCCTTTGAATGCGTATCCATTTCCAATTCCTTGTAAAACCTCGCTTCAACTGCCTTTTGTTCTTTATTCTTTGTTTCTCCGGATGCTAAAAGAGTTATCTCCGTTTCAATCATCTTCATAAATGATTGCACATCTGTTATATCATATTTATTTAATTCCTCATCTGAAAGACCACGAATCCTAGAAACAACATTTAATAGATACACATATTGCATTAAATCATCTCTATACTTTCTTGCCAATGTAAATGCATCCGAAAAATGTTCTCTATCGGCACAGAAATCAATGGAAACCAATGTATTCATTACGGACATAACATTTTCACATGATAAAAAATATGTTCCTTTTTCCCCTATTGAACTTCTGGGAGATGTAAACATTGAATCTGACAATACATACATTATATACCATAATTCTTCTAAATCATGGTCTTTAAATTTATACTGTGTCTCTATCTTTTCTGCCAAAAAATCATCTCCCTAATATAGTATCTCTTGTTATCCAAATTTTCTCTACTCCGCACCCGCTTTCGCCACCGGAATATATACCATCTTCAACGGAATCATTTTGCGGTACTTTTCGCTTAATTTGTCATAATATTTCAAAATCAGTTCTACCAGCTCGGTACCATTGATGCCACGGATAATCGGTGTGTTTTCAAGATATTTCTGGGCATTCTTTGTATAGTTAGAAAGCGTAACAAATAGGCCATAATCACCCTCCCGCATTGCACCTTTTAAGGATTGAATAGTAGATTCCTTAATATCACTATCCTGACTCTTTACCTGTACCATAATACGCGGTGGAAGTTCGTCCTTATATGCAACGATATCTATACCACTATCTCCACCATGCGCAGAAATAGTTGTACGATACCCCATTGCCTGTAAAAGATCTGCGATAAAATCTTCCAACTCATATCCTTCCGTTGAGAAATGCAACCTCGCCTGACGGCTCGGTCGTGGCATTCGCCACATAAGAAAAGCCACTAATACCAAAGATCCCTGGCAAGCTCAATCCCTTGGTTTTAGCGGCTTGTATTTAAGTTTCTATGATACTAAATCAAAGATTACTCGATGATTGTAGCAACACGTCCTGATCCTACAGTACGTCCACCTTCACGTTATTTGAATACCATTTTTCGATATATTTCCTATGCTTTCTATGGCTGAAATCGGCATATTTTCGTTGGATTTCCCAGTCTTATTTATATTTGCATGATTTTTTGGCACCGTTTTGGCACCGGATACTTCTCTTAACCAAACTGAAATTTGTTAGTGCGATTGAATATCCATTTAATACTCAATCCCTCTTCTTCTTTACACAAATAATGACCGCCATAACAATCATCGGAATCATACTGATAATACCGATATATGCCGGTCCCAGTATTGCCATATTGGAATAATCAGGTTTTACCAGATATGCAAAAATAGTAAATGCATTGGTAGCACCATGCATAAGAGATGGCAACCAGATGGTCTCTGTCTTTTCATATACATAATCAAATAATATCCCCATCATAATAGTAGCGACACAGAACACAATCGGACCAAGTACCGGTGCGCCAATATATTCTTTACCATACTCATATCCAGCCAAAATCATAATCGGCCAATGCCAAGCCCCCCAAATAGTACCACCTACAATTCGACCCTTAGTAACACCCAGCTTCTTCTTCAAATATGGATACAGCGCACCTCTCCAACCAACCTCTTCGCCTAATGCGACAAACATATTCAGAAATGGTGCAATTGTCACAGCTTGAACAGACGTAATCA